>Ga0187893_10000144_pt1 | contig 165173 bp, 108 predicted proteins | sample MA1701074metaG_FD_139574 | JGI IMG/M metagenome (GOLD analysis project Ga0187893, IMG submission 139574) | White microbial mat communities from a basaltic lava cave in the Kipuka Kanohina Cave System on the Island of Hawaii, USA - MA170107-4 metaG ...
CACACCCTTTGAGCCGAGCGCGCGGAAGCCGAAGCCAAATCCTTGCCGCGCGCTCCGCGGCGGGGGGGTTCGGGGGGCGGAGCCCCCCGAAGACGAAGACCGGCGAAGAGCGTGTGAATCGGAAGGATTCACACGCTCTGAGCGAGAGGGAACCGGGGTAGGGAACGGGACACGGGAACGGGAACGGGGAACGGGTGGGGTGGGGAAAGGAAGCGCAGGGACCATGAACCTTCGGGGGATCGGGAGGAGGCTCGGGCTCGTCGCCGGCGCGATCGTCGCCATCGGCGGGCTCGGCGGAGCGGCGAGCGCCCAGGAGTTCGTCTTCCCGCAGAGCGGGCGGCTCTCGTCCAACTACTACTCGCCGCGGCCGGGGCGCCTGCACATGGCGCTCGACATCGTCGGCCCCAACCGCTCGGCGATCACGGCCGCCAGGAGCGGCCGGGTCACGTTCGCCGGCTGGTCGGGCGGCTACGGCAACCTGATCATCGTCACGCACGAGAACGGCTACTCGACGTACTACGCCCACCTCTCGGGCTACGCCGTGCGCAGCGGCCAGGTCAACCGCGGCCAGACGATCGGCTACGAGGGGACGACGGGCAACTCGACCGGCCCGCACCTCCACTGGGAGGTGCGCCGCTACGGGGCCAAGCAGTTCGTCCCGGGCGCGGTCAACAGCTACGTGACGCGCGGCAACCGCGTGCCCCACGACTACCCCGGCCTCGGCGGGGATTCGGGCGGGGGCGGGGGCGGGGGCGGCGGCGGGGGCGGGTCGCAGACCGGCCAGCGCGCGAACCGCGTGACCGCGAGCGTCCTCAACGTCCGCACCGGGCCCTCGACGGGCCACCGGATCCTGGGCCAGGTCACGAACGGCCAGGTGTACGCCTCGAGCGAGTCGCAGGGCGGCTGGCAGCGGCTCTGGTTCGACGGCGGGCGCGGCTGGTCGAGCGGCACGTACCTGACGCGGGCGACGGGCGTCACGGGCCGCCGCGTCACGGCCTCGGCCCTGAACGTCCGCACCGGGCCTTCGACGGGGCACCGGATCGTCGACACCGTGCCGACCGGCCAGATCTACATCCAGCACTCGCGGGACGGGGACTGGGCGAGGATCTGGTTCGACGGGCAGCTCCGCTGGTTCCACGCGGGCTACACCGCGTCGGTCGGCTTCTGAGACCTGGAGGGAGGGAGAGCAAGAAGATGAGCGCCACGAGATCGATCACCGCGGGCCTCGTCCTGCTCGCGGCCGCGGCCGCGGGGGGCGGCGAGGCGCGCGCCCACGCGACGAAGCCGAGCTGGGACTGGGTGCCGGCCCACTCGAGCAACTACACGGCGATGAACCAGCGGTCGATCAACCTGATCGTCATCCACACCGTCGAGGGGAGCTACCAGGGCTGCATCAGCTGGTTCCGCAACCCGGCCTCGAACGTCAGCGCCCACTATGTCGTGAGCCTCAGGGGCGAGATCACGAAGATGCTGCGCGACAGCGACATGGGCTGGCACGCGCGCAGCTCGAACCCGCACTCGATCGGGATCGAGAACGAGGGCTTCGCCTACCGCAACACGTGGACGGACGCGCAGTACCGCGCCCTCGCCCACCTCACGGCGTACCTCTGCGAGCTCCACGGGATCCCGAAGGACCGCGCGCACATCAAGGGACACGGAGAGCTGCCGAACCAGACGCACACCGACCCCGGTCCCCACTTCGACTGGCATCGGTTCATGAACATGGTCCAGGAGGACCACCACGGGCACTCGGGGGGCGGCGGCGGGGGAGGGGGAGGGGGCGGCGGCGGCGGGCAGCAGCCGCCGCCGGGGCAGCAGCCGCCGCCGCAGGCGACGGTCGCGCGCGGCGCCGAGGTGACCGCCAGCCGGCTCAACGTTCGCACGGGGCCCTGGGGCACGATCCTCGGCGGCGTCGGCAGCGGCAAGCGCTTCGTCCTCACCGGCCGGACGTCGGGGGACTGGAAGCAGATCTTCTGGAGCGGGCGCCAGGCCTGGGTCCACGGCTCGTACCTGCGCGGCGCCGGCGGCACGGCGGCCGAGGTCACCGTCGACGCGCTCAACGTCCGGCGCGGCCCGTCGACGGCGAACGCGCGGATCGGGCTGATCCACCGGGGACAGCGGTACTTCCACCTGAGCTCGGGCGGGGGCGGGAGCTGGCGCCTCCTCCAGCTCGACGACCGCTCGGGCTGGTCGTACGCGCCGTACACGCGGTCGGTCCAGATCGGCCGGTAGCCACGCTCCGGCCGGACGACACGTCCTCCGCTTCTCGGCGCGCGCCGGGCGCTCTCTCGCCGCCCGGCGCGCGCCGGCTTTTCGCGGCCGGGGGTCGCGCGTAGAATGTCGCCGCCATGACCGACCCCGGCGCCGCGCCGTCCCGCGTCCCCGACCTCGACCCCGCGCTCCTCGAGGGGATCGAGACGGATCGCTGGCGCGCCCTCTTCCGCGTGAGCGGGCTCCTCTCGGCCAACGTCTTCGACTTCGAGCGGACGCTCGAGCTCATCCTCTCGATCGTGCTCGAGGCGACGCACGGCGACCGGGCCGTCGTCCTGCTGAAGAGCGAGCAGGGGCAGCTCGAGGTCGCGGCGAGGCGCGGAGCGTTCGCCGACGACCCCGAGAAGGACCGCGTGAGCTGGACGATCGTACGGCGCGTCTTCGCCGACGGCCAGGGCCTCCACGTGCCCGAGATCCGGCGCGAGGCGGACCTCGCCGACGCCGAGAGCGTCGAGGCGCTGTCGCTCCGGTCGGCGTTCTGCGTGCCGCTCAAGACGGGCGTCTTCGAGGGGGCGAAGTCGGGCTCCGAGCGACGGCGCTTCCCGCCGTACCTGGGCCTCCACCGCGAGGTGATCGGCGTCATCTACGTCGACTCCAAGCGCCCGCGGAAGCCGTACGGGCGCGACGACCTCGGGCTCCTCGAGGCGCTCGCCAACCTGGCGACGGTCGCGATCCAGAACGCCCGCCTCTACGAGCAGGCGACGCGCGACCCGTCGACCGGGCTCCTCGGGCGCCGCCACTTCGAGCAGCTCCTGCGCAAGGTCGACCGGCTGGCGCAGCGCCACGGGTTCCCGTACGGGCTGCTCCTGCTGGAGCCGGGGGGAGGGAGGGCCGGTGCGGGCGCGGGCACGGGTGCGGCCGCGGGAGGCGGCGGGGGGGACGACGCGTCGGAGGTCGGCCGGGCGCTGAAGGACCTCCTCCGCGCGAGCGACCTGCCGGCGCGCTACGGGGCGCGGACGTTCGCGGCCGTGCTCCCCTACGCTGGGCTCGAGGAGGCGCGCCGGGTCGCCGACAAGGTCGCGCAGACGCTGGGCGTGCGCGTGGGGCTCAGCGCCGTGCCCGACCTGGCCCCCGCGGGCGAGCGGGCCGTCGAGCAGGCCGACCGCGCCCTCGGGGCGGCGCGCGCGCGGCCGGCGCCGGCCGTGGTCGCCTGGTCGCCGGAGATCGGGATGGCCGGGCCGCCCGCCGTGGCGCTCGCCGGGCTGATCACGGGCCGCGACGACGAGGACTGCCGGCGGCTCGAGGGCCTCGTCGAGGAGAACGCGAGGCTGCGCGAGCGCGCCGAGGTCGCGGGGCCGGACCCCGTGGCCGCGGCGGTCCTGGGCGAGAGCCGGCCGCTCGTCGCGGCCCTCGACCGCGCCCGGCGCGTCGCCCCGACCGACGCGACCGTCCTCATCTCGGGCGAGAGCGGGACGGGGAAGGAGCTGCTCGCCCGGGCGATCCACGCCCTCAGCCCGCGGGCGCGCGGCCCGCTCGTCGTCGTCGACTGCGGCGCGATCCCCGAGGGCCTGCTCGAGAGCGAGCTGTTCGGCCACGAGGCGGGGTCGTTCACGGGCGCGACGCGCCAGCACACGGGCAAGTTCGAGCGGGCCGACGGCGGCACCGTCTTCCTCGACGAGGTCGGCGAGCTGCCGCTCCCGCTCCAGGTGAAGCTCCTGCGGGCGATCCAGGAGCGCGAGGTCGAGCGGGTCGGCGGCTCGCGCCGCATCCCGGTCGACGTCCGGATCGTGGCGGCGACGAACCGCGACCTCGAGCAGGCCGTGAAGGAGGGTCGCCTCCGCCAGGACCTCTTCTACCGCCTGAACGTCGTCCGCATCGACCTGCCGCCGCTGCGCGACCGCGGGCGCGACATCCTCGTCCTCGCCCGCCACTTCCTCGACCGCTTCGGGCGCGAGCTCCGGAAGCCGCTCGCCGGCTTCGACGAGGGCGGGACCGACGCGCTCCTCGCCCATGACTGGCCGGGCAACGTGCGCGAGCTCGAGAACCGCGTCCGCCAGGCGGCGATCCTGGCCGAGGACCCGCGGCTCACGGCCGCGGACCTGGGCCTCGCGCGCCCGAAGGAGCCGGGGCTCGAGACCTACGCCGAGGCGCGCCGGCGGGCGCTCGACGAGTTCGAGCGCGACTACATAACGCGGCTCCTCGCCCGGCACGGGGGCGACCTGGCGGCGTGCGCGCGGGAGATGGGGCTGTCGGAGCGGCGGTTCCGGGAGCTCCGGCAGAAGCTCGGTCTCACGCGGCCGGAGGCTTGAGCCGCGTGGGCGGCTGCCGCGGGCCGGGGCCCGGTGCCGGCGACGGCGGCCTCGACCGGCGCGACTTCCTGAAGATCGCGAGCGCGAGCGTTCTCGCGGCGCTCGCGCGCGCCCGGGCGGCGGCGGGCGACGAGCGGGCGCCGCACCAGGTCCCGGCCGACAAGGGCTACTCGCGCGAGTGGCTCGCGCGCCTGCGCGAGCGCGGCGAGCCCGGCGTGTACGGCGGGAAGGCGCTCGAGCGGATCGGCATGCCGGTCGGCGGGATCGGCGCCGGGCAGATGTACCTCCGCGGCGACGGGACGCTCGGCGGCTTCGAGGTCTTCCACCGGGACTATGCGTCGAGGAGCGAGGCGTACGACCACGCCCCGATCGGGGCGCCCGTCGACCAGGGGTTCGCGGTCGTCCTCGAGACGGGGGAGCGGCGGCTCGACCGCACGGGCTTCGCCGAGGTCGAGTTCCGGGGCGAGCACCCGATCGCGACCGTCCGCTACCGCGACCCGGGCTGCCCCGTGCGCGTGGAGCTGGAGGCGTACTCGCCGTTCGTGCCGCTCGAGGCGCGCGACTCGGCGCTGCCGGCGACCGTCTTCGAGATCGCGGTCGAGAACGCGTCCGCGAAGCCCGTGAAGGCGGGGGTCGTCGGCTGGCTCGAGAACGCCGTCTGCTTGCACTCGGCGGGCTCGGTGCGCGGACGGCGCACGACGGCCTTCCGGCGCGAGGAGCGGCGCGCGATCGCGGTCCACGGGGCGGGGTCGGCGCCCGCCGGGCCCGGGCCGCGGCCGGCGCGCCCGCCGATCGTCCTCGCCGACTTCGAGGGCGAAGGCTACGGATCCTGGCGGGCGACCGGCGAGGCGTTCGGGCGCGGGCCCGCGCGCGGGACGCTGCCGGACCAGCAGCCGGTGAGCGGGTTTCAGGGCGGCGGCCTCGTCAACACGTACCTCGGCGGGGACGGGCCGCAGGGAAAGCTCGTCTCGCCCGCCTTCAAGGTACGGCGCCGCTACCTGAACTTCCTGCTCGGCGGCGGCCGGCATCCGGGCGAGACGTGCCTCGACCTCGTGGTCGGCGGCGATGTCGTGCGCACGGCCACGGGGCGCGACGAGGAGAAGCTCGTCTGGCGCTCGTTCGACGTCGAGGCGCTCGAGGGACGGGAGGCCACGATCGAGATCGTGGACCGGCGCTCGGGCGGCTGGGGCCACGTCAACGTCGACCAGGTCGAGATGAGCGACGAGCGGCGCGAGGGGCCGGAGCCGGCGGTCGAGACGCTCGAGGACCGGGGCACGCTGGCGCTGGCGCTCGATGAGGCCGCCGCGCCCCCCGGCCCCGACCTCGAGTACCCGCTCGCCGAGCGCCGCCGCGCTGCGCTCCTCGCGTCGCCGGCCTACCTCGCCCCCGGCGCGCGGCGCACGGTCGCGTTCGTCGTCGCCTGGCACTTCCCGAACCACGCGAACGGCCACGAGTACGAGACGCGGTTCGCGAGCGCCGAGGCCGTCGCCCGCCACGTCCTCGACCGGCGGGCGGCCCTCGGCGCCGCGACGCGCGCCTGGCGCGACGCCTTCCACCGCGAGAGCACGCTCCCGTGCTGGCTCCTCGAGCGGGTTCACGCCCCGGTCGCGAACCTGGCCACGAACACGTGCCAGTGGTGGCGGAACGGCCGCTTCTGGGCGTGGGAGGGCGTCGGCTGCTGCGAGGGGACGTGCACGCACGTCTGGAACTACGCCCAGGCGCCGGCCCTGCTGTTCCCGGAGCTCGAGCGGAGCGTGCGCGAGATGCAGGACCTCGGGGCCGCGTTCCACGACGACGGCCTCGTCGGCTTCCGCGGGCACCGGAACGGCGCCTACGCGGCCGACGGTCAGGCGGGGACGATCCTCAAGGTCTACCGCGAGCACCGGATGTCGGCCGACGGCTCGTTCCTCGAGCGCGCCTGGCCGCGGGCGCGCGCCGCGCTCGAGTTCCTGCTCGGGCAGGACGCGGACGACGACGGCCTCCTCGAGGGGCGGCAGCACAACACGTACGACATCGACTTCCACGGGCCGAACCCGTTCGTCGGCGCGCTCTACCTGGCGGCGCTGCTGGCCGGCGAGGAGATGGCGAAGGAGAGGGCCGGCCAGGGCGGCGGCGGCGACGCCGGCGACCGCGACCGAGCCTTCGCCGCGCGCCTGCGCGCCGTCTTCGAGCGCGGGCGGCGGCGGTCGTCCGAGCTGCTCTTCGACGGCGAGTACTTCGTCCAGCGCGTGGACCTGCGCCGGCACCCGCGCGACCAGGTCGGCGACGGCTGCCTCTCGGACCAGCTCTTCGGCCAGCTCTGGGCGCACCTCCTCGGGCTCGGGTACGTCTACCCGGAGGAGCAGGTCCGGAGCGCCCTCCGGGCGATCTGGCGCTACAACTTCGCCCCGGACGTGGGCCCGTTCAACGCCGCCCACCCGCCCGAGCGCCGGTTCGCCTCGCCCGGCGAGGCGGGCCTCTTCATCTGCACGTGGCCCAGGAGCGCCCACCTCGCGCGCGGCGTCCGCTACCGCGAGGAGGTGTGGACGGGGATCGAGTACCAGGTCGCCGCCCACCTGATCGTCGAGGGCCTCGTCGACGAGGGGCTGGCGATCGTGCGGGCCGTCCACGACCGCTACCACCCGTCGAAGCGGAACCCCTACAACGAGGTCGAGTGCGGCGACCACTACGCCCGGGCGCTCTCGAGCTTCGCCGTCCTCCTGGCGCTCGCCGGGCTCGACTACCACGGCCCGCGCGGGCGACTCCGCTTCGCCCCGCGCGTGACGCCCGACCGCTTCCGCTGCGCCTTCACGGGCGCCGAGGGCTTCGGGACGCTCGAGCAGGAGCGCGCCGACGCGGGAAGGCGCCAGGTGAACCGCGTCGCCCTGCGCCGGGGGCGGCTGCGGCTCCGCGCCCTCATGCTCCAGCTTCCGCCCGGTTGGCGGGCCGCGCGGGCGGCCGCCCGGCTGCGCGGCGCGGCCGTCGCGCACGAGGTCGCGCCCGCGGACGGCGAGTGCACGCTCACGTTCGGCGAGGACGTGGTCATCGGGGCGGGCGAGACGCTCGAGGTCGAGCTTCGCGCTCCGGATTGACGCGGCTCGCAAGCCATGACCGTCAGCCCGAGCGCCTACGTCGAGCTTCTGAAGGGCTGAACACGCGTCGCGGCGCAAGCGGGCGGGTCCGGCGCTCCCGGCGTTTCCGCCGGCGCCGGTCACACCGCCGGCCCGACCCCGTAGAGGGGATGCGAGGAGCGGGGCGTCGCTACCGGCCGACAGGCGTCGGCTCGGGCCGACGGCATCGTTCGTAGAGCTTGTCGCGCCAGGAGATGGCCCGGGGGAAGTCGGCGCGGGCGAACGGGATCGTGAAGCCGCGGCGCAGCGCCGGAGGCATGGGGCGCGGCAGGTACTCGTCCGCGGGCGCGTCGATGAGCGTGAACATGGAAGCGACCGCGATGTCGGCGATCGACAACGCATCGCCCACGAGGAAGCCGTCGCCGTCCGGGGGAAGCGCGGCCTCGAGCGCCCGCAGGAGCAGGGGGAGGCGCCAGCGCGCCTTCGCGACGGCCTCGTCCGTGATGTCGTACTGGCTCTTGAAGAGGCGAAGCCCGACGGCGACCGAGATGCCGGCGAACCGGCGGAGCAGGACCCCCGCGGTCGGGGGGATCGTGGCGCGGGCGGCCTCGCCATCCCGGGCGACCTGGTCCGTCACGATGAAGCGGGCCGTCGGGCCGAGGGAGTCGCCCGCCCAGTCCTGCCAGCGCAGGGCCTCGGCCCGGGCGCGCGCGTCCTCGGGCAGGAGGCTCGGCTCGGGCGCCTTCGCCTCGAGGTGGTGGAAGATCCGCGTCGAGTCCGCGATCGCGCGGCCGTCCTCGTCGACGATCACCGGGATCTCGGCTTGCCCCGTGAGCCGCTTGAGCCTCCCGTCGCCGAAGACGGGCACGTACTCCTCGCGCTCGTAAGGGATTCCCTTCCGGTCGAGGATCCACCGCACCTTCTCGGACCACGGCGAGAAGGCGGCGTCGATCAGCGTCACGGCGTTCAAGGCGGCCCTCCTCTTGCTTTTTCCGGGATTGCCGGGGGATTTGGGCGTTTACCTCAAGCCCCGGGCGACTGTACCCTATCAAATCGTAGGGATCGTGTTGCCCGCGTCTCTGAAAACTCGGGAGGCCGTGATGGAGAGACGTGCGCTCGCCCTCTCGTTCGGCCTCGTCGCGCTCGCCGCATCGACGTCCGGCTGCGGCTACATCGGCGCGGCGCTGCTCACGGTGACCGCCGGGAACGACTCCGGCGGCGGGGGGGGCGGGCCCGGCGGCACCCTCAACGCGAACACGGCGGCCGAGATCGTCGAGGTCCCGCGCGCCGGCGAGGACATCCAGCGCGTCATCGTCCGGCTGACCGACGACGAGAGCGACAGCGTCCGCCTGCGCCTCGAGTTCCGCGAGGACGGCGTCTCCGACTTCCGCCCGGCCCGCTCGGCCGCGTCCTGCGCGTCGCCGACGGCTCGGTCGCGTTCCAGGGCCCGGCGACGGAGACGGGCGACCTCGCCGCCTCGCCCGAGGGGGTCGAGTACGTCCTCGAGTGGCTGTGGCAGGAGGACCTCGGGCCGACGCCGAGCTCGAGCATCACGCTCCGCCTCTTCATCGTCGGGACGGTCGACGCGCCCGGCGGCGTCGCCTTCACGGCCGAGGCCCAGACGATCGGCAACGCCCGCCCCGTGCTGAGCGACGTCTTCGTGACGGGCACGGGCAGCGTCCGCGTCGTGCGCTTCAAGCTCCGCGACTCGACGTCCGACCGCGTGCGCCTGGAGCCGACGTTCCAGGTGACCGGCGAGGCCGAGCGAGTCCTGGCCCCGCTCGACCCGGCGACGATCGTCGGCCTCCAGACGACGCCGAACGACCAGGAGTTCGCGTTCATCTGGGACACCGGCGACCCGACCCAGATCGGGGCGCGGCGCGTCGACGTCGTCGTCCGGCTGGTGGCGGTCGACGCGGGCGGGCTCCGCACCTCCCCGCCCGAGGAGTCGCCGACGTTCACGGTCGACAACGACCGCCCGACGCAGGCGCTCGTCACGCCGCCCGCGCGCGCCACGAACGGGACGGTGTCGATCTCGTACGTCCTCGTCGACCCCGAGGAGCAGCTCGAGGCGATCGAGGCGACCTTCGAGATCGAGGGCGTGCCGCCCGGGCCGGGGACGAGCGGCATCGCGACCTCGGCCGGCGGCGACGGGAAGACGGGGCTCGCCACGTCGGCGCAGGGCACGGCGCACATCTTCGTCTGGGGCTACAGCGACGACCTCGACAACATGAACGCGGCGACGCGCGTTCGCTTCACGATCGCCCCGCAGAGCGCGGGGGGGATCGCCGGCGCCGTGTCGCTCCTCGTCGGGAACGACGCGCCGCAGGCGGCGATCCAGTCGCCGGCCGACGGGGCCATGGTCGGCGGCGCCGTGACGATCGAGTACACCCTCTTCGACACGACGGCCGATCCGGCGGCGATCGTCGCCGAGTTCTCGACGACCGGACCGGGCGGGCCGTTCCTCGCCTGCGCGTCGGCGAGCCCGGTCATAGGTCTCGCGACGCAGGACCCGATGAACCCGGGCCAGCCGGCCCTGCAGACGTTCGTCTGGCAGTCGGCGGCCAACATCGCCGGGAACGCGACGGCGACGTTCCGGATCACGCCGACGGACGGGCTCGCCGGGAGCCCGGGAGCGCCGGTCGGGCGCACGTTCGAGGTCAGCAACGCGGCCGCCCTCGCGCCCGAGCTCACGGCCGTGACGCCGGCGGCGGGTCCGGCGGCGGGCGGCACTCCGGTGACGATCGTCGGCCAGAACTTCGCCGGAGCGACGACGGTCACCTTCGACGGCGCCGCCCTCGTCGATCCCCTGTTCCAGGGGTCAAGCGCGATCACGGGAACGACGCCCCCCGGGATGGTCGGGCCGGTCGACGTCGTCGTGACGACGCCCGGGTTCCCGCCGGTCACGCGCGGCGACCTGTTCGCGTATCGCGACCCGCCGACGATCGCGACCCTGGTTCCCCAGGACGGCCCGGTCGCGGGCGGCACCCCCGTCACGATCACGGGGACGGGCTTCGACCCGGCGCCCGGCGCGACGACCGTGACGCTCGGCGGGCAGGCGCTCGCCGGGACGGCCACGATCTCGATGGACGGCACGACGATCACCGGGCTCTCGACGCCCGGAGCGCTCGTGGCCGGCGCCGTGCCGCTCGTCGTCACCACGGCCGCCGGCCAGGCGACGCGCGCGGCGGCGTTCCGCTATCTGGCCGTGCCGGACGCGATGGCGATCGCGCCCGACAAGGGGCCGCTCGCCGGCCGCGCCGTCACGATCACGGGGACCGCGTTCGCCTCCAGCGACACGCAGGTCCTCGTCGACGGCTCGCCGCTCGCCCCGGCCGCCTTCACGGTCCAGGGCGACACGACGATCGCGGCCACGCTCCCCTCGCGCCCCTCGGCTGGCGCCGTCGACCTCGTCGTCACGACCCCGGGCGGCACGGACCCGACGCCCGTCTCGTTCACCTACCTGGACGCGCCGACGCTCGCCGCGAGCCCGATCGCGCCGGCGGAGGGCGCGCTCGCGGGGCTGGAGCCCGTCACGATCACGGGAACGGGCTTCATCGACGGCGAGACGACCGTGACGCTCGGCGGCCTCCCGCTCGGCGCGCTCATGGTCGAGGACGCCATGACGATCACCGGGACGACGCCGCCGGGGGCCGCCGCCGGGCCGGCCGACCTCGTGGTGACGACGCCCGGCGGGACGGCCACGCGCGCCGGCGCCTTCACGTACCTGGCGCCCCTCACCATCGCGCTCGTGATCCCGGGCGAGGGCCCGACGACGGGCGGGACGCTCGTCTCGATCGCGGGAACGGGCTTCCGCACGGGGATGGGGGCGACGACGGCGACGATCGACGGCAACCCCCTGACCGACATCCAGGTCCAGTCGACGCAGCTCCTCACGGGGCGCACGCCGCCGGGGACGCCCGGCGCCAAGACCGTCGCCGTCGCGACGGCGACCGAGGGCCCCGTGCCGCTCGCGAACGGCTTCACCTACCGCGACACGCCCATCCTCACGGCGATAGACCCGGTCGACGGACCGCTCGGGGGCGGCACGACGATCACGATCGCCGGCGACTTCTTCACGGCCGACGCGATCGTCACGATCGGCGGCGTGACCGCGCCGACCACGTTCTTCGACGCCCAGACGCTCACGGCCATGACGCCCGCGCGCGGGTCGCCGGCGACGGTGACCGTCACCGTCACGACCCCGTCCGGCCAGGCCTCGCTCGCGAACGCGTTCACCTACCTCGACGCCCCCAACGCGACCGCGATCGCGCCCGCCGAGGGCCCGCTCGCGGGGGCGATCGACGTGACGATCACGGGCACCGCCTTCCAGGCGAGCGCGCTCCCCACGGTCACGGTCGGCGGCGAGCCGCTCGCGGACGTCGCCGTCCCGAACGCGACGACGATCACCGGCACGCTCCCGGCGGCGCCGGGCGGCGCCGGCTTCGTGGACGTCGTCGTCACGACCCGCGGCGGGCCGGACCCGACGCCGGTCCCGTTCGAGTACGTGGCGGCACCGACGATCGCGTCGATCGCGCCGTCGACCGGGCCGACGCTCGGCAACACCTCGGTGACGATCGCGGGCACGGGCTTCCGGACGGCGCCGGGCGCGACGACGGTGACGATCGGCGGCGTCCCGCTCGTCGACCTGAACGTCGCCGACGAGATGACGATCACGGGCCGGACGCCCGCCAGCCCCGGCCTGGCCACGGGCGCGCGCGACGTCGTCGTCACCACGGCCGGCGGCACGGCGACGCTCGCGGGCGGGTTCACGTACGCCGACGCGCTCACCGTCACGGCGATCAGCCCGAACCGGGGGACCCCAAAGGGTGGGACGCTCGTCGCGATCTCGGGCTCGGGCTTCACCGGCGTCACCTCCGTGACCATCGGCGGGCAGCCGGCGAGCGACGTCTCGGTCGTGAACGGCGGGGCGATCGTGGCCCGCACGCCGCCCGGGACGATCGGCAACCCGCCCGCCCCGCGCCCCGTCGTCGTCACGCTCGCGAGCGGCGCCCAGGCGACGCGGGCGAACGCCTTCGGCTACCGGCCGACGCTGACCTTCAACGCCGTCACGTCGCTCGTCCTCGAGGACGCTTCCCTCGTGACCGGCGTCTCTACGCTCGGCCAGGCGAGGGTCGACGTGGTGCTCGAGCTCGACCCGTTCCCGCTCACGACCTTCATCGACTACAACGTGACCGACACCCTGACGGGCTCGGCGACGGCGGGCTCGGACCCGGGGGTGGGGGACTACAACATCCTGCTCCCCACCGCCGGGAGCTTCACCCCCGGCACGCTCGACGGGGCGCGCGGGACCGTGATGGTCCAGGCCCGACCCGACGGGCGGGTCGAGGGTGACGAGGACGTCCGGCTCTCGCTCGGCATCACCATGGGCGACGCCATCATCGGCGCCATCGGCACCCACCGGGTGATCATCCGCGACGACGAGGTCCGCTTCACGAGCTTCGCGGCCGACCGGACGCGGGCTCAGATCGGCACCTTCGGCCCGGCGTCGGTCCTGCTCTCCTGGGCCTTCCTGGGCTCGCCCTTCCACCCGATCCGGGTCGACCGGAACGGGCTCTTCTTGACGAGCACGTCGAACGGGTCGACGGTGGTCCAGGACGCCCCCTTCAGCCCCAGCGACGGCCTCATCCACGTCGTCGATCCCAGGGCCGAGTACAAGGTCTCCGAGGGGGACCTCGATTACGGCCCGGGCTTCCTCGTCACTCCCGCGGATCGCCTCGAGGTCGACGTCGCCCGCCACCTCGGCTCGGCCTCGCCCGGCGGCGCGGGCGGCGCCGCGGCCGTCGAGCGCGTGCGCGGCATCGCGGCCTTCCCGGACGGCACGGTCGTCGTCGCCGGCGAGTTCGAGGGGACGCTCGCGCTCGCGGGCTCGGCGGGCGGGCCGCTCATCTCGGCCGGCGACTCGGACATCTTCCTCGTCCGCTACGCCCCCACGAGCGGGGACATCCTCTGGGCGACGCGCGCGGGCGGGCCCGGACGCGATGCGGGGCGGGCCGTCGCCGTCCAGCCGGGCGGCCGGGTGGTCCTCGTGAGCGAGTGCTCCGCCGACGCCTTCTTCCCGCCGCTCGCGACGACGACCTCGAGCGGGGCCCGCCTGAACGTGGCCTTCTTCGACGGGGGGAACGGCGACTGCCTCGGGTTCTACGAGGCGGACGGCGCCGACGTCCTCGGCGAGGCGGTCTCGGTCTTCGTCGACGGGAGCTTCGCCGTCACCGGCCGCTTCTCGGGCACGGCCTCGTTCCCGCGGGTCCCGGGCGGCATCGGCGCCGTCCCGCTCGACTCCGACTCGGGCTCGGAGGACGTCTTCGTCGCCCGCTTCCGCCGCGACGCGACGCTCGACTGGGCGCGGCGCGCCGGCGGGGCCGGTCCCGACGCCGGCCTCGACGTGGCCGCCCTTCCCGACGGCGAGGTCGTCGTCGTCGGGTCGTTCGACAACCCGGCGACCTTCGGCTCGACGACGCTCGACGGCGGCCCCATGAGCGGCAAGAACGGCTTCGTCGCCCGGTACGACGCCGCCGGGGCGCTCCTCTTCGCGGGGATGGCCGCGGGCGCTGGAGAGGATGAAGCAACCTCGGTGTCCGTGCTGCCGGGCCGCCGGTGGGTCGTGGCCGGGACCTTCGACAGCAACGTGCTCACCGTCAACCAGTCCGACGGGACCTCGGCCCTTTTCTTCCGCTCGAGCGGGGGTCCGCAGCTCTTCCTCGTGGAGTACCGCGTGTTCGGTCAGACCGGCCAGGCGGTGGTGGTCGGCTCCGTCGTCGTCACGACGGGCGGCGGCACGGCGACCGTGCGCGCCGCGGACGTCACGGTCCTCCCGGGCGGCACGGTCGCCGTGGTCGGGACGTTCTCCGCGTCGACGCCGGGAGAGACGGTCACGTTCGGGGAGCTGCCGCCGAACCGCTTCGATCTCGTCGCGGACATCGAGCCGCAGATCTTCCTCGCCACGTTCGATGGCGTCCTCCCCATCGGGGTCCTCGGCGCGGGCGGCCCGGGCGACGACCAGGTCCGCGGTCTGGCGGCCCTCCCCGACGGCGGCGTCGCCATCGCCGGCGAGTACTTCTCGAACCCGGCGACCTTCGGGGAAAACGACCCCGCCACGGCCCTGGACGACGACCCGAACCGGACGCACCTCTTCCCGGCGAACCCGGCCGAGCCGGGCGACCTCTTCTACGCCCACTATCGGGGCATGAACTACCGGACGCTCACGGTGAGGCCGTCGGGGCTCGCGTTCGCCTCGTCGGTCGTGGGCGGAACGAGCGCCGCCGACCCGGCGACGAGCCGCGTCAACGGCATCGCCGCCTTCCCCGACGGCGGCTTCGCGGTCACCGGGACCGTCGATGGCGACGAGGTGTTCTTCGGCGCCCCGGTCCCGGGATTCGGCGCGGCGGCCGGCGGCAGCGACCAGTTCGTCATCCGCTACGACGTCCGCGGATCGCCCCTGTGGGCGGCCACGATCGACCGCGGCGGCTCGGAGACGGGGCTCGCGGCGGCCTCGTTCCTCGATGGCAGCGTCATCGTCACGGGCGGCGAGGACCGGATCTACTTCCGGAAGTACGGGGCCGACGGGATGCCGCTCTTCCAGGGCGAGCAGACCGGCGGGCCCGGCGAGGCGCGCGGGACGGCCGTGGAGGCGCTGCCGGACGGCACGGCCGTGATCGTCGGACACCTCCAGACCGCGCCGGACGTCCGCCTGATCCGGTTCCGGGTCTCCGCGACGACGAACGACGTGATCGGCGCGGTGACGACGCTCGCGACGATCCCCCAGACGGGGTCCATCGAGGCCCGCGCGATCTCGGTCCGCGGGGACGGCTCGGGCTACGCGACCGGCGTCTACCGCAACGGCGCGGCCACGTTCGGCTCCGGGGCCGGGGCCGTCACGCTCCCGGCCGCCGACGCCGACGGCGACGCGTTCCTCTGCCGCTTCGACCCGGACGGCAACGTCCTCGACGCGAGGCGCGTGACGGGCGCGGCGGGCCTGGACGAGGGGCGCGGCGTGCTCGCGCTCGAGGACGGCGGCGCGATCGTCGCCGGCACGTTCTCGGGGACCCTCGACGTCGGGAGCGGCGCGCCGATCCCGAGCGCGGGCGGCCGCGACGTCTTCATCGTCCGTTACGACGACGCCGGCATGATCGCCTACGCGCGGACGGCGAGCGGGGCCATGGACGTCGACGCCCTCGCCTTCGCCGCCCACACGGATGAGAGCTTCGTCATCACGGGCCTCTTCCGCCAGAGCCTGACGCTCGACGCCGCCGCCCCCAACGGAACGCTCAACGCGTTGCTCGGGAGCACGACGGCGGACGGCTTCATCGCCCGCTACCGGGCGAACGGCGACTTCCTGTCGGCGCTGGTCGTCGCGACCGGCCCGACGGACATCGACGAGCCGCTCGCCGCCGCCATCCTGCCCGACCGGAGCGCCGTGGTCGGCGGGCGGATCGCGACGGGGACGGCGTTCGGCCTCGGCACGGTCAACCCGATCTTCGTGCCGGCGTTCGGCTCCCTCGCGAACGCGCTGCCGCACCTCTTCGTCGCGCGGTTCTTCCCGGACGAGGACTAGCTAGCGCGAGCCCCCGCCCCCCTCGCGCAGCGACTGCGCCAGGATCGCCTGCGCCCGCTTGCCGGCGAGCCAGCCGATCGCGTCCGCGGCGGGGTCGGGGAGCAGGGCGACGATCCCGTAGCTCACGTCCGGGGTCCTCAGCGCCAGCCCGAGGAGGTCCGCGCGCCCGCCGTCCGCCGTCCACCCGGTGGAGTGGGCGCCCAGGGCGCGTGGCTCGAAGCCGCCGCCGCCGGGCGCGTCGAGCTCGTAGACCTCCGACGCGCCCACGGGCGCGAAGCCGTCGAGGTGGGCGGCCTCGCAGACGGCGTCGAGGAACCGTCGCAGGGGCTCCTCCTCCTCGCCGCGCACGACCGCCGCGAGCTTGAGCCGCGCCCTCAGGCCGAGGCCGTCGACGAGGCGGAGCGCGATGACGCAGCGCCCGAAGGTCGGGTCGTCGACCTCGTCGAGCCGCCACGAGAGCGGCCGCAGGAAGCGGATCGGCGGGGCGCCGGTCAGGAACTCGGCCTCGTGCGGCTCGAAGCCCTCGGCGTAGCGCGCGCCCCAGGGCAGCAGGGGCTCGAAGGAGTCGCGGGCGAGGGCGTAGGCGTCGAGCCTCGCCTTCTCGTCGGCAGGCGGGACGACGAGCGTGACGAGGAAGATCCGCGGCCCGTCGGCGAAGGCGAACGAGCGGGCGACGCGCCCCCCCGGCCCCTCGCCGAAGCGGAGCACGCTCTCGACGCCCGTCTTGCCCCCGCCCGCCCGGATCCACTGGGCCTCCTCGGCCGCGAGCCCGGACAGCTCGGCCGTGAGGCCCACGTAGTCGAGGACGTCGACCTCGTAGCCGGGCCGCACGACCGCGACCTCGAGGCGGTGCACGGGCTCCGCCCGTGTCTCGAACGCCCCGATCACGCGCTGCCCGCCCGCCGGGACCTCGACGTCGTCGAGCGCGATCGCGTCCATGTCGGCGGGGACGATCAGGCGGAAGGCCAGGGCGTCGTCGCCGAACGGCTCGACGCGGTAGTCGTCGTAGCGCCCGGCGATCTCGGGCGGCGACTGGACCGGGGCCTTGCGGATGTCCATGTCGATGGCGATGTCCGACCCTCCCTTCACGGTTGCCCCCCTCCGGCCGCGGCGCCGCCCGGCTCGGGCGGCAGCCTCGAAAGGTACGACGCGACCTCGTCGATCTGCTCGTCGGTGAACCGCCGCGGCCCGTCCGTCGGGAACGAGAACCGGCGCCCGGAGATCGAGGCGACGAGCGGGATGGCGACGTCGCAGCCCCGGAGCGCCTCCGGGTCGAGCCCGTGGCCGCGGAAGGCGACGGCCTCGCGCCGGGCGAGGACCGGGCGGAGCGGCTTCAGGAGCCAGGGCTGGTGGATGGCGCGGGCGTAGTCGCGCAGGAAGCGCGCGAGCCGCTGCTCCCGGGCGGCGAGGAGGCCGTCGGCGAAGGCCTTGCGGGCGCGCTCGTCGCCGAGCGAGGCGAGGACGGCCGTCCAGCCCTCGCGCGCCTCGGGGTCCTTCTCGGCCTCGTACCGGGCGCGGAGCGGGGCGACGTCGACCGCGCCCCCGCTCGCCACGCGGCCGGCGACGAGGGCCGCGAGCCGCCGCTCGTCGGCCGTCGCCCGCTCGTCGTGGAAGCGCAGGAGCGGCCCGAGGACGTCCGTCGCGCCCGGCCCCGCGTGCCGGAGGAGCCCGTCGAGCGCGGCCCTTCGCACGCGCGGGAGGTCGTCGTCGAGGAAGAGGACGAGCGGCGCGACGGCCGCCTCGCCGCCCGCCTCGACGAGGCAGAAGGCGGCGAGATGCCGCACCTCGTGGTCCGGCTCGGCGCGGAGCGAGGCGAGCGCCGGGACGGCCGCCGGTCCGGCCGCCCGCGCCGCCGCCAGGGCGCGCGGGTCGACGGCCCGCACCATCTCGACGAGCCTCGCGACGTCGCCGCCCGCGCCCGGGCGGGCGTCCGCCCCGGCGCTCACGGGAGCACGTACCCCGCCGACCGCGCCCCGGCGCGCGCCTCGGCGACGCCGTTGTCGACGAGGCCGCCCGACCCGCTCGGCACGCGCTTCATGGGGATGAAGTGCCCGATGGGCGCCCGCCAGTGCATGAGGAAGTAGGGGGAGAGCTCGCGCGTGGCGGGCGCGCCGGCGGCCCGCTCGGCGTCCCCGCTCGGCACCTCGTACGTGTGCTGGAGCGAGAGGAAGTGCCCGAACTCGTGGGCGATCGTCCGGGCGGCCGAGTCCCAGTCCGGGTCGGCGGTGAGCACGCCCGCCGCCGGGAGCGAGCGCTCGGCCTGGACGTCGGGCGTCGCCGACCACCCGAGGAGCGGGACGGCGACGGCCTCGCCCGCCGAGTTGGTGCCGCGGATCACGATGCCGCGCACGAAGTAGACGTTGATGCGTCCCGGGAGGGCGCCGGCGGCGAAGAGGGCGGCGAGGTCGGGGCCCGCGATGTTGACCACGTCCGCCGCCTCGCAGGCGACGTCGACCGCCGTCGCGCCCCCCTCGCGCCCGACGAACTCGACGGCGGCGGGGCTCCAGATGGCGTTGACCTTCTCGAGGATGCGGTCGGCGGGCGGGGCGGGGGCGCCGCTCCCGTCGACGGTCGCGCCGTCGCCGAAGTCCCGCTTCACGTGGACGCGGTAGAAGGCCACGCCGACGCGCACGACGGGACGCACGACGACGCGCAGGCGATGGAGCACGAGGTCCTCGTGCCGGATCTCGACGTCGGCCTCGACGTCGCTCGCCGAGGCGGCGGAGGCCTCGAGCTCGACATCGGCCGTGGCCCCGCTCGGGAGACGTCCCTCGGCGGGCGATGCGACCCGCACGGCGCCGGGGTTGGAGGACCGGACGGCGAGCGGCGTGGCGGCGTCGAGGTTCAGGCGCTCGACGACGAGCCGGACGCGGCTGCCGCCCTTGAGGCCGAGGACCACGGGCTGGGTCGCCGGGGCCCGGTCGTCGATGAGCGGCCTGGCGGCGTCGACCTGGGTGTCCGTGAGGTTGCCGCCGACCCGCGCCGCCGACTTGAAGCGGACGAGGGGGACGCGCGCCTCGCGGCCGAGGATGTCCACGCGGACGGGCACGCCTACCCTCCTCCCGTCAGCTCCCGGATGCGGGCGCGCGTGGTTCCGTTCAGGTTGCCGGTCGCCGGCAGCCCGTGGTCGACCTGGAAGTCGTAGGTCGCGCCCTTGAGCCCGGTCGCGCCCGGCACGTAGCCGAGGGCGCGGAGCTTGCGCTCGAACCCCCCGCTCGCGTCGGCCTCGTGCAGCTCGTAGGTCGTCCCGAGCAGGCGCAGCTCGACGGGCGTGTCCGGCGGGAGGCGCGCCTCGACGCGGCCGTTCGCGTCGAGCGGGCCCTCGCTCTGCTGCGCCCCGTTCGCGTGGTAGGTGAAGGTCGGGCGGCCGATGGCGAGCGACGCCTGGTCGGCGGCGTGGCCGCCGTAGCGCTGGAAGAAGACGCGGACGACGGGCGCGTCCCGGTTGACGCGCAGCCGCTGCGCCTCGGCGTCCGCGACCGCGTCCTCGGCGTCCGCCGACGCCCAGAACTGGTTCACGGCGTTGCCGAGGGCCCGGTCGAGGTCCGCCTCGGCGATCTCGCCCGTCGACCAGACGCCGGCGTAGCGGCGGCCGCGCGAGACCGTGATCGCCGCCGGCCGCTCGGAGCCGCCGAGCCGCTCGATGTTGCCGGCCCCCGACTCGCCGTTCCGGACGATGCGCACGCGGTAGATCTCCCCCCGGGTGGGCGAGATCTGGCGAAGGTAGACGCACGCCCGCGCCGGGATGACGGGGTTGCGGCCGGCGCGGTCGCGGTAGGTCCGGACCTGGAACTCGGTCGCGACGGTGGTCGGCGGCGAGGTCGTCGAGGCGGCGCCCCCGCCGCCGCCGCCTCCCCCGCCCCCGCCGCCCCCGCCTCCGCCGGCGCCGGTCTCCTGGTCGAAGAACGGCATCAGGAGCCGCCGGCGCTCGCCGCCGCGGCGGCATCCGGCGCGGTCGCGGCGTCGGGATCGGGCGGGATGGGCGGGTTCTCGAGGAACGCCTCGGTGTACACCGCGTAGTTGATGAAGTTCAGGTCGGCGACGGCCGGCAGACCGGCCCGGGCGCTCGCGGGCCCGCTGCGGAGCAGGTAGTCGTGGAGCATGGGCGTCGTCTTCGCGCGCGAGTCCATGCACGCCCGGTGCACCTGGGCGAACGTCATCTGGACGCTGTCCTGGCCGCCGTCGCGGCCGCTGTCCACGAGGTCCCAGAGGTAGGCGAGCGACGGCAGGTCCCCCCAGCCGTAGCCGGACTGGACGTAGGATGTCGCCCCGGCCGGCGACCCGCTCGCGCAGCGGATGAACGACTCGCGCTCGACGTCCGCCTCGAAGAGCGAGTGGGCGAAGCGGGTCGAGGGCCGCCGCGAGCCGCTCGCCCGGATGCACATGGCGATGAACGAGCAGTACGCCTCGACGAAGTCCTTGCCGAGCTGCGAGCGGGCCTGCCTCAGCCAGGCCTGCCGCTCCGCCGCCGGAACGACGTCCCAGAACGGGTACCGGTTCAGCAAGGCGTTGGCCGAGGCGGGCCCGTCCCACGTGTGGCCGCTCGTGTCGATCGCGTTCGTGTCCGGGCACGAGATCGCGAGCAGGTGGTGCCCGTACTCGTGGAGGATCACGGGCTCGGCGCCGACCGAGCCGGGCGTGACGCGCATGAGCAGGGTCGACTGGTCGAAGGCCGCGCCGCCGAAGCTCGAGGGGAGGTCGGCCGGGACGTGGACCGTGATGGAGCTCGGCTGCTGCGAGAAGCCCTGCTCCTGCCAGTAGTCGTAACCCTGGCAGATGAGCTGGTAGATCCGGCCCGCGCCCCTCGTGCTCACGCCGCGCGTGTTCGACGGGGTGGCGTCCGGGAAGTCGATCGTCCCCCGGATGGCTCCGAGCGGTTGGGGGAGGAACCGGTCCCCCGGGTACGGCACCGACCAGCTGTTGGTCCCGTTGTACGTGACCTTGACGATGCGGTTGTCGGCGTCCTCGAGCTTGATGGCGATCATGCAGCCATCCTGCTCCGCGACCTCGCGCGTCGGCGCGATCGAGAACTGCCCGCGCGCGTCGGTCCTCCCGGTCCCCGCGACCTGGTGCGCGCCGAGCCGCGCCGTGAACGGCTCCGAGGACGCGCCTTCCGTGTGCGAGGGCCCGCTCGCGCGGGCGCCCGGCCAGACCCACAGCTCGACCTTGACGTTCTTCAGCGCCCCGCTCCCGAGCTCGATCGTCCCCGTCACGTTCGGCATGACCGTGCGTCCTCTACGCGAGCGTCGCCAGGAACCGGAGCGTGCGCGGGCCCACGTCGGCCCCCTCGGCGAAGTGCAGGTCCTGGCGCTGCGGCTCCGCCGGGTGCTCGACCGTGAGCCGGCCGGTCGCCGTGCCGGAGACGAGCGGCGCCGTCGTCTCGCCGATCGTCGTCCACTGGCGGTCCTGGTGGCGCTGGAGCTGGAAGCGCACCGTGCGGCCCTCGAGCGCGGGCGGCCCGTCGATGAGCATCTCCACCTCCTCGCCGTGGAGGTATCCCTGCTTCCCCCAGCGCGGGTTCACGAGCTCGGGCTCGCCCTCGGCCTCCTCGTTCACGAGCTGCTGCCGCGCCCGCACCGTGTACTGCCCGGATTGCGGGACGGGGTGCGAGATCGTCCCGTGCCAGTCGGTCTCGCCCGTCTCGATCACGCGCCCGGCCGAGTCGACGACGTCGTACGGGGTCATGGACGACGGCCGGCCCTCGGCGTCCACGATCTTGGCCTTGATCCGGTGTCCCGGCTCCCCGGGCGGCGGCGGGGGCGGCGGCTTCGGCGGCTTCGGCGCCGGCTCGGGGGTCCGGCCGGTCGACGTCCGCGCCAGGTGGAGCGTGGTCGAGAACCCGGCCGGCAGGAGGCCGTGGACCGCGCGCTCGACGTAGTAGGGGCCGCCGAACTCGGGCCCGACGCCGCCCATCTCGACGACCATCCCGGGCTGGATCGCGGCCGCCCCCTGGCAGACGGCCTCGGCCCGGACCGTGCGCCGCGTCGCCCGCTTGAGGACGGCCTCGGCGAGCGCCCGCGCCTCTTGGTCCTTGCGGATGGCCTCGAAGACCACCTGCTGGCGCGCCGGGCCGAGGGCCTGGGAGAGCCTCGGTCCGGTCGCCGTGCCGTCCATGGCCGGGCCCTCGGCGCCGGGCGCGGCCCCCCCGGGGACCGCCTGCTTGCGGACGGGGTCCCAGCTCAGGACCTTGACCTCCGTCGGCATCCGCGCGAGCGCCGCCCGCGGCCGGAACGAGATCAGGTTCTCCTGCCACTTGAAGGTCTCGACCTTGCCCCGGTCGAGGCGCGCGCGCCGGAAGTAGAGCTTGCCCTCGGCGGCGAAGACCTCGAAGTCGATCCGCCGCGCGAGCTCGAGCAGGAACTGGAGGTTCGTCCGGTTGTGCTGGTAGACGGTCTCGTACTGGAGGCCCGAGTCCTCGACGCCGTCCCCGAGCCCGACCTCCTGCGCGATCTTCTTCGCGACGTCCGAGAGCTTGCTCCTCTCCGGCCACGAGCGCGTGTGCTTCGTCCGCTGGAGGCGGTGGTACTTCGTGAAGCCCTGGACACGGAGGGTGGACGGGCCGCGGCGCGGGTAGCTCGCGTGGAGCGCCGTCACCTCGCCGTCCATGACGACCGTCGTCCCCGTCTCCTCGTAGCCGAGCCCGATCTGGATCGGCGTCCCGATCTTGAAGGTCCCCGAGTCCGACCAGCGGCTGCCGTCGTTCGCGAGCGTGATGACGAAGTGGTCCGCCATCTCGGTCGACTGGTCGACGACGACCTCCCGGACGTCCTCGGCGAGGGCGGGCGGCGCGTCGGCCCCCCGGATCTGGATCCGGTACTTGGGCGTGTGCCGGCTGGCCGCGCCGCCCGAGCCCTGGCCGCGCTTCGGCTCCGACCGCTCGGGCGTCGACTTCGGCCGGGGCCGGGCCGGGGCCGGCGGCTTCGCGGGCGCCTTCATCGCCAGGGGCTTGACGGCGGGCGGCTTCGCGGCGGGCGGCTTGACGATGCCGGGCGGCTTGACCGCCGGCAGCTTCAGGGCCGGCGGCTTCAGCCCGCCCGGGAGCTTGACGTCGGGAAGCTTGAGCCCGCCCGGGAGCTTGACGTCGGGAAGCTTGACCTCGGGCAGCTTGAGGTCGGCGGGAAGCTTGATGTCCGGCAGCTTGAGCCCGCCGGGAAGCTTGACGTCCGGCAGCTTGAGCCCGCCGGGAAGCTTGACGTCGGGCAGCTTGAGCCCACCCGGGAGCTTGATGTCGGGGAGCTTGACCTCCGGCAGCTTGAGGCCGGCGGGGAGCTTGACCTCCGGCAGCTTGAGGCCGGCGGGGAGCTTGACGTCCGGCAGCTTGAGGCCGGCGGGCAGGTGGCCCGCGGGCGGCTTGAACGCCGGCGGGTGCGGGCGCGCCGGGAGGGCCGGGACGGGGGGGCGGACGGGCGGCAGCGCGGGCGGCCGCGGCACGGCGGGGTGCGTCGCGCCGGGCGGCGCCGGGAGGGGCGGCGGCGCCGGCGGCTTCATCGCCGGCGGCCGCGGGATCGGAGGCGCGAACGGCGGCGGCGCATGGACGGGGGGCGCGGGCGGCCGCGGGATCGCCGGCGGATGGCAGGCGGGCGGGGCGACCGGCGGCCGCGTGGGCGGCGCCACCGGCGGCCGCGGTGCGACCGGGACGCACGCCGCGGGTGGCGCCGGCGGCGGCGGCGGGCTCGGCGGCTTCACGGCCGGCGGCCTCGGGACGGGCGCTACGCAAGAGGGTGGCTGCACCGGCACGGCTCGCTCGATCTCCTCGCCGCGCCCTCGCCCGGCGCGGCGACCCCCGATTATAGCGCTGCCGGAAGCCTGCTCCTACGGCCCGGTCGCCCGCGCGACGGTCACCGGCACCCGGGCCGGGTCGATGAAGTCGAGGACGGCGGCCGTGGCCAGGGTCACCCCGCGCCACTCGCCCGTCCGCGGCAGGGCGAGCTCGAGCGCGCCGAGGGGAGCCGCGAGCGCCGGATCCGGGACGCGACCGACGGTGCGGACGATCCGCTCGGCCTCGTCGACGAGCCCCTCGGGCCTCGCCTCGACCGCCTCCGCGAGGCGGAGGAGGGCGCGGCAAAGGAGGTCCAGGGTCCGGCCGTCGGCCTCGAGGAAGGCCTCGGGGCCGGCGGGCTCGAGGGCCGGGAACTCCGCGTGGCGCGGGTCCTCGATGCACGCCTCGAGCGCCTTCCAGAGCTTCAGCCGCTCGATCGGCGGGATCCGCGACCGGCCCTGGACGACGCCGCCGAGGCTCCGGCCGCGCGCCGCCGCGGCGGCCCCGGCGGCCGCGGGCGGACCGGCGGCCGAGGCCGCAGCCGGCGGCGCGAACGTCGCCCGGTCGGCGTCGAACCGCCAGCCGAGGTGTCGACCCTCCGCGGCCCACCAGCGCCGCCACGCCGCGACGGCGAGCTCGCGCTCCCCGGCCGGGGCCTCGGGATCGAAGCCGGTCGCGCGGGCGGTCAGGCGATGCAGCAGCGAGGCGGCCCGGCAGCGGGTCGAGAGGTCGGCGCTCTCGAGGCGGTCGATGAGGAGCGGCACCGCCCCGGGCCCCGAGAAGACGCGGAAGCGGACGGGCCCCACCCGGATCATCGCCCCGTCCGGCTCGAGCGTGTACGCGAGCGCGAACTCGCCGACGTCGAGGACCTCGACCGGGAACCCGCGCCCGAGGTCGAGCCGGCGCGTCCTCCGGGCCCCGGCCTCGAGGGCCTCGTACCCGCCGGCCGAGCCGTACGTGATGAGCTGGTGCCCGTCGGGCCCGTCGATCGAGAGCTGCCCGCAGTTCGGGTACCAGCGCGCCGGCTCGGGCTCGGGCTCGGGCTCGCCCTCGGCGGCCTCGGCCGCGCGCGGCCGCGCCAGCTCGATCGCGAGCGACGAGTGCTCGAAGGTCGCCGCCTCGGCCAGGGCCTCGGCCGTCTCGAGCGCCAGCTCGCCCTCGAGCGGCTCGCCGAGGAGCGCTTCCGTGGCGGACAGGGCGAGCGAGTAGGAAGGCCCGCGCGCCGGCTCGGTCACGGAAGCTGCCAGCCCATCATCCGCTTGCGCGAGTGGTCGGTCCCGGTCGTGCAGAGCTGCCCGCGGCCCTCGATCTGGGCCATGAGGCAACGGGTCTGCGCGCAGTGGTCGCTCGCCCCGCTGCTCCCGCTCCCCGTGCCGAACGGGTGGTGGTCGCTCGCGTGGGCGACCTCGTGGCGGACGACGTCCTGCGCCTGACCGGAGGCGCCGCCCTGCAGGATGATGATCAGGTTGCGCGAGGCCCACCCGAGGAAGGCGACGGGCCACGGCGCGTCGGGGTGGGCGGTGAGGAGCGTGCCGCTCGAGTCCGTCGACACGGCCGTGATCGTGATGTTCGAGTAGCCGGCGTAGAAGGTCGTGCGCGTCGTGCGGCCGCTCGCGTGCTTCGGGTGGAGGTAGCGGCCGCCGACCATGCAGTACCCCGAGGACGTGGCGCTCCGCAGGCTGTCGACCGCGCTGTTGATGCCCCTCCAGTTCCGGTCGACCCAGGCCTGGGCCTTGGTCTGCACGGCGCTCTCGTCCTCGAACACGAGGTCGAGCGGGACGGACGTTCCCCGCCCGAGGAACATCGTGATGTTCATGACGTGGTCGGCGTTCCCGGCGTGGGGCCCGTCCGCGGGCTCCATGTTGAGGGCGCGGGCCGGGTTGGACGCCGAGACGGTCACGCGATCGAGCTTCTGGAAGTACTTCGTCCCCGTGGCCGGCGTCGTGCCCCTGAGCGTGATCGTCTCGGAGTCGTCGCTCGTGCCGGTCACCTCGCCGCCGGCGTTCGTCGAGCGCACCTTGCCGCGGACCGTCACCGTCCGCGTGTCCTCGCCGTCGCTCGTGAACTTGAGCCGCGAGGCCGCCGGCAGCTCGGACGCCCGCGGGGCGGCCAGCGGGGCCAGGTACTCGCCCGTGAGGCTCGCGTTCGTGACGTCCCGCACGGCCCCGGCGCCGCGGTTGAACTTCGTGAAGGCCGGCGTGAAGACGGTCTGGACGTTGGCCTCGGTCGAGATCGTGGCGAGGCTGACGCCGCTCGGGATCTGGAAGAAGTTGCTGTAAGTGAACTGGCGCCAGACCTCGTAGGTGCGCCCGCGCTGCGTCGCCAGGACGGCGCTCGTGCGCGTGCCCGGGGTCTGGAGCACGCGGGCCACGAGCCGGAACTTGTCGCCGGCGACCTCGGAGGCGACGAACTTCACGCGCGACTGCCCGCTCGTGTTCGTGGGGTTCGCGGCGTAGCTGTTGCCGCCGGTCATCGCGAAGCCCGACACCGCCTCGAAGTGCCGGCTGGTGTCGTCCTTGCCGCCCTTGTTGCGCGGGCAGTTGGCGGCGTCGGCCTCGTAGACCCAGTCGACGCCGATCGCGACCTGGGTGACGACGCCCGTGTTGTTGGAGCGCTTGAGCTTGACCGTGGCGGTGAGCTCGACCCGGGGATCGCGGTCGCTTCCCGACTCGGGGCGCAGCATCCGCTCGGGGTTGTCGCCGGTGCGTCCGTCCGCGACCTCGATCGAGTGGACCTCGATCGCGACCGCGCGCGGCGCCGACTCGGCGGCCGGCGTGGTGACGATCTTGAGCGCCAGCGCCGAGTCGTGCGGCGTCGCGAAGCGCGCCGTCCCCTGGTTGGTGCGGCCGTCCCAGGTGTAGGTGTTGGCGCCCGTGGCGAACGGGATCCCGGCGATCCGCGCCAGCAGCGTGCCGCCGCGGTCGCGGACCTCGAGCTGGGCCGCCGTCGCCGTCCCCGTGATCCGGTACTGGACCTCGCAGCTCTCGACGCTCGGCGCGAAGCGGGCCGGCGCGCGCGTGATCGCGACCGTCACGACCCCGACGCGCACCTCGCCGGGCCGGGTGGGCGCCCCCTCGGGCGTGCTGCGGGCGACTCCGGATCCGTTGCCCATGCCTAGGCCTCTCCGAGCTCGAAGACGATCCGCCCCGAGACGACGGTCACCCGCTCGCGCGCCGGCAGGACCCGCGCCGACCGCGACGCCTCGACCGTGTACGTCTCCGCCACGCTCAGGTCGAAGAGCCGGTTGAGGAGGAGGGTGTCGGCGACGTCCTCCCCCGGCCGGACCTTGAGGAAGCCCTGGACCCCGGCGCCGCGCCCGCCCGAGGCGACCTGCCGGGCGAAGCGGGTCGCGGGCACGGCCCGGCCCGCGGCGTCCTCGACCTTGAGCTGGTACTCCGTCCAGAGCCACGAGCGCGAGAGCTCCGCGTCCGACGGCCCCTCGTTCCGGAAGACGAGCGTCAGCTCGAGCCCGCGCCCCGCGAGCAGGCGCCCCTCCGGGAGCGAGATGGCCAGGCGGCAGCCGGCGGAAGGCGGTCCGAAGGCGAGCGCGCGCGCCGTCAAGGTCCCTCCTTCGCCCGCCATCAGAGCGCCGGCGCGTCGCTCGGCGCCGGCCCCCAGCGAAGCGCGGTGTACGTGCCGTTCCACTCCGGCAGCTCCGTCGAGTCGGAGGACGCGGTGCTCGACCCGCTCATCGTGCCGTTGGCCACCCAGTTGCGGGCGGCGTTCAGCGCGGCGCCCCCCTGCCACTGCCACGTGGCCTTCCGCAGGGTCACCCAGATCGAGTCGTCCCCGTCCGGCTTGTAGACGAGGTACACCTTGAACCGGTCGTTGACCCGGACCGCGGTCATGCCCGTCGTGCCCGACCCCGTGAGCGGTTCGTCGGGGCTGTCGTGGTGGTCCGCGCGGTCGATCGTCGCCGACCCGTTCGCCCGGACCGTGATCTCGCGGGTCGAGGCGTTGTGGCTGAGCCGCACGCCGCCGGCGTCGTCCAGGTGGTACCGGTCGCTGGACCAGCGCACCTCCTCGATCGTCTGTGTGGCGCTCGAGGCGCGAGCGCGACGGAAGGTGTTGATGAGCTGGGTGATCCCGATCTTGCCGCCGGCGCCTTCGGGGGCCTGCACGGTCGCGTCCATGTTGAGGCCCTGGGTGCCCGTCCCCGCCGGGTTGTAGTAGGCGAGCGTCGTCGCGTCGTCCCGGTAGGTCCCGATCGGGCAGATGGCCGAGCTCGAGAGCGCGCTGAGCGTGAGCTGACCGGTCGGGCGGAGGACGTTGAACCGGACCTCGGCGGTCTTCGAGATGCCGTCGACCTGCGCCGTCACGGTCACGGTCTTCGGGTTGCCGCCCTTGATCCAGAAGAGGTCGACGTTCGCGGCGTCGAGCGGCCTGACGGCCGTCGGGTGCGTCGCGCTCGTCGTCGGGTTGTACGCGCCGACGGTGTCGTCGGCCGGGACCGTCCACCGGATGCTCGTCAGCGCCGGCCGCGTCGTCGAGCAGGCCGGCGCCTTGGCGCGGACGCGGAGGTGGACCTTCTTGCCGACGACCGTCCGGTGGGCGGTCGCCGTCGCCCCGGCCGCGGCGCTGAGGACGGTGCCGTCGGTGTCGGAGGTGCCGTTCGTGATCTCGATCTCGGCCGGGCTGTAGGGCCTGATGAGGAGCCGCCGCGCGGTCTGGTCGGCGGCGGACGGACGCACCTCGTGGTCGGCGAGCCCGATGGCGCGCTCGAGCTCGGCCCCGCGGAGCTCGGCGGACGTCCAGAAGGCGGCGTAGCCGTCGTCCGTCGAGACCATGAGCTCGGTCGGCGTGCGCGTGGACCCGCCGGCGCCCGTGTCCGCCGCGTGGATGGCGCCCACGTGGCCGCCGCCGGCGACCCGGATCTCGTAGATCGGGCCCCGGTCGGGCTGGACGCGGCGCAGGTAGACGTAGCGGTTCTCGGCGAGGAGCGGGTGGCGCGACTGGGCGGCGTCCCGGAGCTCGTTGACCGTGTACTCGGGCCAGTGCTTGACGAGGAGCCGGGTCGCGCGCGCGTCCTCCTCGGACGGCTGGAACTGGTAGGCGGAGTCGCCGAGCGCCCGCGACACGACGTCGGCGGCGAGCTCCCCCGCGGCCCAGACCGCCGCGTAGCGGTTGTCGCGGGAGACGCTGACGGCGGCCGGGCGCTCGCTCCCGCCGACGAGCTCGATGTTCCCGCTCCCCGACTGACCGGCGCTCACCATGCGGGCCCGGTAGATCCCGCCGCTCGGGAGCCGCTTCATGTAGACGTAGGCGCGCGCCGGGATCGCCGGATGGCTGCCGGCGCGGTCCTTGAAGCTCCGGACCTGGTACTCGACGGCGACCGTGCTCGGCGGCGAGGACACGGACGTCCCGCCGCCGCTCCCGCCGCGCGAGCCTCCGCCCCCGCCCCCTCCGCCCCCGGTGCCCGTCTCCTGGTCGTGGAAGATCACGCCTCGCCTCCGCGATGGGTCAAGGTCGGCTCACGCGAGCGACGCGTCGAACTTGATCGTGCGCGGCCCGACGTCCGTCCCCTCGGGGAAGTGCAGGTCCTGCCGGGCGGGCTCGGCGGGGTGCTCGATCGCGAGCCGGCCCGTCGCCGTGCCGCCCTCGATCGCCGCGGTCGTCTCGCCGACCGTCGTCCACTCGCCCCGCTCCAGGCGCTTCAGCACGAACCGGACGGTCCGGCCCTCGAGGGCGGCCGGCCCGTCGACGAGCATCACCACCTCCTCGCCGTGGAGGTGGTCCTGCCTCTCCCAGCGCGGGTTCGTGAGCTCCGAGGCCGGCGGCTCGCCCGCCTCCGACTCGCCGGCGCCGCGCCTTGCCCGGACGGTGTACTGGCCCGGGTCCGGCACGGGGTGGCGGACCATGCCGTGCCAGTCCGTGCGCCCGCTCTCGAAGACGCGCCCCGACGGGTCGAGGACGTCGTACTCGACGTTCGAGAGCGGCTGGCTCGTCGTCTCGTCGATGACGCGGGCCACGATCACGTGCGGCGGCTGACCGGGCGGCGGGGGCGGCGGCTTCTTCGGCGGCTTCGGCGCCGGCTCGGGCGTCCGGCCGGTCGAGGTCCGCGCGAGGTGGAGCGTGGTCGAGAACCCGGCCGGCAGGAGGGCGTGGACGGCGCGCTCGACGTAGTACGGGCCGCCGAACTCCGGCCCGACCTGGTCCATCTCGACGACCATGCCGGGCTGGATCGCGGGCGATCCCTGGCAGACGGCCTCGGCCTTGACCGTCCCGCGCGTCGCCCGCTTGAGGACGGCCTCGGCGAGCGCCCGCGCCTCGGGGTCCTTGCGGATCGTCTCGAAGACGACCTGCTGGCGCGCCTGGCCGAGCGCCTCCGAGAGCTTGGGGCCGGTCGCCGTCCCGCCCATGGCCGGGCCCTCCGCCCCGGGCCCCGCCCCGCCCGGGACGGGGACCTTGCGGAGGGGGTCCCAGCTCAGGACCTTGACGGTCGTGGGCATGCGCGAGAGCACGATCCGCGGCCGGAAGGAGATGAGGTTCTCCTTCCACTTGAAGGTCTCGACCTTGGCGCGGTCGAGCCGGGCGCGACGGAAGTAGAGCTTGCCCTCCGAGGCGAAGACCTCGAAGTCGATCCGGCGCGCGAGCTCGAGCAGGAACTGGAGGTTCGTCTGGTTGTGCTGGTAGACGGTCTCGATCAGGAGGCCCGAGTCCTCGACGCCGTCCGCGAGCCCGACCTCCTGGGCGATCTTCTTCGCGATGTCCGAGAGCTTGCTCCGGTCCGGCCACGAGCGCGTGAACCGCGTCCGCTTGAGGCGGTGGTACCGGGTGTAGCCCTGGACGCGGAGGGTCGACGGGCCGCGGCGCGGGTAGGTCGCCTGGAGCGCCGTCACCTCGCCGTCCAGGACGAGGGTCGTCCCGGTCTCCTCGTAGCCGAGCGAGATCTTGATCGGGGTGCCGACCTTGAGGGTCGGCGAGTCCGACCAGCGGTTGCCGTCGTTCGCGAGCGCGATGGTGAACAGGTCGGCCCGGTCCGCCCCCTGGTCCACGACGACCTCGCGGACGTCCTCGGCGAGCGCGGGCGGGGCGTCGGAGCCGCGGATCTGGATCCGGTACTTGGGCGTGTGCCGGCCGGCCCCCCCGCCGCCGCCCCCGCCCGCCCCCGGCTTGGGCTCCGTCCGCTCCGGCGTCGGCCGGGGGCGGGGCTTCGCCGGCGTCGGCGGCTTCGCGACCGGCTTCATGGCCGGGGGCTTCACGGCGGGCGGCTTCAGGGCCGGCGGCTTGTGGGCCGGCAGCTTGAGGCCGCCCGGGAGCTTGACGTCGGGGAGCTTCGGCAGGGCCGGGAGCTTGACGTCGGGGAGCTTCGGCAGGGCCGGGAGCTTGACGTCGGGGAGCTTCGGCAGGGCCGGGAGCTTGACGTCGGGCAGCTTGAGGCCGCCCGGGAGCTTGACGTCGGGGAGCTTCGGCAGGGCCGGGAGCTTGACGTCGGGCAGCTTGAGGCCGCCCGGGAGGTGCACGGGCGGCTTCAGCGCCGGGAGCTGCGGATGCGCCGGCAGCGGGAGCGCCGGGGGGCGGATGGGCGGCAGCGCCGGCGGCCGCGGCGCGACCGGGTGCGTCGCGATGGGCGGCATCGGCGGCGGCGGCGGCGCCGGCGGCTTGAACGCCGGCGGCCCGGCCACGGGTGGGTGGCCCGGGGGCGGCGCGTGGACGGGCGGCGCGGGCGGCCTCGGGATCGCCGGGCCCGGCGCGGGCGCGGCCACCGGCGGGCGCGCCGGGGGGGCGACCGGCGGCCGCGGCGCGACCGGGGCGCACGCCGCCGGCGGCGGCGGCGGCGGCGGCGGGCACGGCGGGCGGAAGGCCGATGGCGAGGGGGCCGGGGGTGCGCCGACGGGTGACCTCGGGAACAATCGATGCTCCTTGGGCTTGCGACAGCCGACTCCGCTTCCCGCCCGCCGGCGGCGGCCGCCGACAAGCCCTCATTGTAGCGCGCGCGAGAGCGACCTTCTACGGAGGACGAGGGTCTCCCCCACGACTTCCGACCCTCGCTCTTGAAGGGGGCCGCGCGTCGTGGTTTCATGGGACGACATGAAGGCGAAGCGAGAGTCGCACGATGTCGCGCCGCGCCGGCGCATCGCCGTAATCCTGACACTGGCGGCGCTTGCGGTCGCGGGAACGGGGGGGTGGTGGTGGTTCGGGGTCCGCCGCGGTCCGGTCCCGCTGAGGATCGCCACGGGCGGCAAGGGCGGCACCTACCACGCGCTCGGCACCGGGCTCGGCGAGGTCCTGTCGAGCGAGATCCCGGGCGCGCGGGCGCAGGTCCTCGAGACGGCCGGCAGCCTCGAGAACCTGCGGCTCCTCGAGCGCGGCGAGGCGGACCTCGCGTTCGTCCAGAACGACACGCCCGGCTCGCAGTCGATCCGCACGATCGCCCCGCTCTACGAGGAGGTCCTCCACATCGTCGTCCGCGCCGAGACGCCCCCGATCGACGACATCCTCGACCTGCGCGGGCGCAGCGTCTCCGTCGGACCCGCCGGCGGCGGGACGGAGGTGATCGTCGACCGCCTCTTCCTCCACTTCGGCATCGGGCCGGGCGAGGTCGACGAGAAGCACCTCACGACGCAGGCGGCCGTGGAGGCGTTCGAGCGCGGCGAGCTCGACGCCGTCTGCATCATCGCCGGGCTCAAGTCCCCCGCGGCCGAGCGCCTCCTCCACGGCGGCAAGGCGCGCCTCCTCTCCCTCGGGTCCGTCGACCGCGCCGGCTCGGCCGTCGACGGCCTCCAGGTCACCTACCCCTACGTCTCGCGGACCGTGATCCCGGTGCGCACCTACGGGGCCCAGCCCGCGGAGGCCGTGGCCACGATCGCCGTCAAGGCCGTGCTCGTGGCCAACCGCTCGCTCGACGACGAGCTCGCGAAGGAGATCGCGCGCCTCGTCTTCGAGAACAAGGTGAAGATCGCCGAGCACCACCCGATCGCCGCGCGCTTCTCCGAGCGCATGGAGGCGGCCGAGCTCCGCTTCCCGTACCACGACGGCGCCGTCGCCTACTACACGCGCTCCGAGCCGCCGTTCTTCGTCACCTACGCCGAGTCGATCAACTTAGGCCTCACGATCGCGGTCGGCCTCGGGTCGGCGTTCCTCGCCGCCCGCGAGTGGGTGAGGCGCCGCAAGAAGAACCGGATCGACGTCTATTACCTCGAGATCGACGACGTCTCGCGCCGCGTCCCGACCGCCCCGCCGGCCGAGCTGCTCGAGATGCGGCGCACGCTCCAGGGCCTGCGCCGGCGCGCCTTCGAGGAGCTCGTCGCCGAGCACCTCGAGGCCGACGAGTCGTTCACGATCTTCCAGGACTTCCTCCGGGCCGAGCTGCTCGAGATCGACGGGCGACTGCGCACGCTCGACGCCGATGCGGCCGCGACGGCGGCGGGGGCCCCGGCGTCGTCGGCCAAGGGAGGCTGAGGCCATGGGGGTCGGAGGGATCGGAGGCCGCCGTCCGAAGGAGGGCGAGGGGGCGACCGGACCGGCGGCGGCCGGGCCGGAGGCGCCCGCGACGGCGCGGCCGGCGACGGCGCCCCCGCCGCCGCCCGCCCTGCCGGCGACGTCGTCCGCCTGCATCCCGGCGCTGGCGAACGATCCGGCGGCGCTCGCCTTCCGGGCGCGGGTCGGCGCGGCCGCCGGGCGCGCGCCGGCGGCGCCGCCGGCCCTGCCCGCGGCGCCGGCGGGGGGGCCGTCCTCGCCGGCGGGCCGGGCGCGGGCGCTCCTCGGTGCCGCCTCGGCCCGGCTCTCCGAGGCGGCGAGCGACGTGCGGCGCGCCGTGGACCGGGCGGGCGACGTCGTCCGGCGCGAGGCGAAGGACGGCGTCCGCGCGGCCGGCCAGGTCTACGAGCGGGCGGCGCGCGAGCTCGGCGAGCTGCGCCGGGACGTCGCCCGCGCGACGCGCGAGATCGGCGAGCGGGTCGTCGATGCGGGCGAGCGCGGCCTCCGGGCCGTCGGGCGCGAGCTCGGGCTCGACGATGCCCGCCGGGCCGTCGAGCGCGGCCTCGAGACGGGGCGGGCGCTCGTCGGCGCCGTCCGGCGCGAGCTCGACCCGCGCGGGCAGATCGCCCGGCTCGACAGCTCGGGCGACTACGTGAGCGTGAGCCTCGGCGGCTTCGCCCAGGCCGCGGCCCGGGGCGAGGTCGAGGGCGGCCTGATGGTCATGCGCATGGCCGGGGGCTACGACGTCACCGTGAGCGGCGAGTGCGCGGTCGGCGTCATCGGCCAGCTCGGCGGGTCCGCGGGCGCCGAGGCGCAGGCGTCGGCGACGGGCATGCTCAGGGCCGGCGGCCACGTGACGCTCTCGTTCAAGACGGCGGAGGAGGCGGCGCGCGCGGTCGAGGCGATCGCGCGGATCGCGGCGCCGGGGGTCGAGCCGTCGGCGGCCGACCGGCGGTTCCTCGGCGACCACCTGTCCTGGATCGAGGTGCGCGGCGGGGCGGCGGGCGAGATCGCGGGCGACCTGGGCGTCGGCGGGGCGCTCGGGCTCGAGGCCGGCGCCTCGGCGAGCGCCGACGCCGGCGTCCGGCTGACGTTCCCCGAGCGCGACGCGGCCGGCCAGGTCACGCGGGGCCCGAAGGTCACGGTCCTCCGCGAGGGGACCGTCGCCGTCTCGGGCGGCGCCTCGGCGGGCGGCGGCAGCCTGGGCGCGGCGGTGAGCGCGACCGTGCTCCTCGAGCGGACCGTGGAGCTGCCGCGCGAGGTCGCGGTCGGCGCGCTGCTCCGGGACCCGCGCGGGACGATGCGCGACTTCGCCGCGCGCAGCCGGGCGAGCCCGGCGGAGCTCACGATCCTGGGCGACGCCCGCCGGTCGGCGGGCGTCGGCGCGCTCGACGCGGCGGCCGGCGCCGACGCGGGCCGGTACTTCACCCTGACGGCCTCGGGCGACCCGGCCGCGCTCGGGGCGGCGGCCCGCCGCGCGCTCGGCGGCGACGTCGCCGGCTCGGTCTCCTCGCTCGGCGGCGGGGTCGCCGTCGACCTCGAGCTCCAGAGCGTCGCCGGCACGAGCGTCGGCTTCGCCCCGGACATCCAGGCGTTCGGCGTCGGCCTCGGCCTCGAGGCCCAGTACCTGCTCGAGGACTACGGCCCGCCGACCCGGATCCGCGTCCCGGCGGACCGGGCGGCGGCCGAGGTGCGGCGGTTCCTGACGAGCTGAAGCGCCGCGGCTCCGGCGCGAGCGAGCACGCGGCGCCCCGGCGGGCGCCGGCTACCGGTGCCGGCGCAAGAGCCGCGCCCGGCCCGGCCGGCGCCCCGCGACGGGGACGCGCCCGGCGATCGGCACGACGAACCGCACGGGCGGCGGGACCGCCTCCTCGGTGAGGCCGGGCACCTGCACGCGCGGCAGGCGATTGCCCATCGCGCGCTCGATCGCCCGGACGAGGTCGTCCTCCTCGGGCGAGGAGATCGTGATCGCGTCGCCCGTCGCCTCGGCGCGTGCCGTGCGGCCGACGCGGTGGATGTAGTCGTCGGGCTGGCGCGGCACGTCGAAGTTGATCACGTGGCTGAGCGCCTCGATGTCGATCCCGCGGGCGGCGATGTCGGTCGCCACGAGGACCCGGTAGCGCCCGGCCTTGAAGCCCTCGAGCGCCCGCTCGCGCTGCCCCTGGGAGCGGTCGCCGTGGATGAGCCCGCTCGGGATCCCGCGCCGGTCGAGGAAGTCGGCCAGGCGGTCCGCCCGGTGCTTGGTGCGCGTGAACGCGAGCGCGCTGCGGACGTCGTCCTGCTGGAGGAGCTTCAGCAGCACCTCCGTCTTGCGCTGCGCCGGGACCCGGTAGAGGGCGTGGCTCACGCCGGTCGCGGGCGCCGCCTTCCGCTCGAGGTTGATCGTCGCCGGGTCGCGGAGGAGGTCGTGGGCGAGCTCGACGATCGGCGGCGGCATGGTCGCCGAGAAGAGGAACGTCTGGCGCGGGGTGCGCGGCAGGTGGGCGAGGATGCGGCGGATGTCGGGCAGGAAGCCCATGTCGAGCATCCGGTCGGCCTCGTCGAGGACGAGGACCTCGAGCGAGTCGAAGCGCCCGTAGGGGCGCCGGAAGTGGTCGAGCAGCCGCCCCGGCGTGGCGACGATGATGTCGACCCCGCGCCGGATCGCGCTCTCCTGGGGCTGCATGCCGACGCCGCCGTACACCGAGGCGCCGCGCACGCGCGTGTGCTTGCCGAGCGCGGCGATGTCTTCCTCGACCTGGGCCGCGAGCTCGCGCGTGGGCGTGAGGATCAGGGCGCGCGTCGCCCCGCGCGGGCGGGCCATCAGGCGCTGGAGGATCGGGAGCGCGAACGCCGCCGTCTTGCCGCTCCCGGTCATGGCGCAGGCGATCAGGTCGCGCCCGGCGAGGGCCGGCGGGATGGCGTCGTGCTGGATGGGGGTGGGGCGGGTGAAGCCGAGATCGTGGATGCCGCGGAGCAGGTCCGCGTGTAGGTTGAACGAGTGGAAATCCATGTGCCTCTTGAGGTTATCGATCGCGGAAGGGGCGGCCACGAAGGCGCCGCTCGCGCGGGTCAAGTCTATCGGTGTGGGAGGGCCGAAGGACGGTCGGCTGTGATGAGCGAGACGAACCTCGGTTCGAGCGCCTCTGATCGACGCGCCGCCGGTCGGGCGGCGGATTGAGCTTCCCACGGGCCTCGAACGTGCCGGGAGGATTATAGCCGCCGGAATGCCCCGTGTGAAGGGCGTGCTCCCGGAGGGCCCGAAGCGCGTCCTCCTGGATGACCCTCGAGCGAGCCCGGTATCATGAGAGAAATGGGCGAGATCGCGCTCCCTCCTTCGGCGTCCGTAAAGGGTGGGCCCGCCGCGAGCGGCGGCGGCTGGCCGCCGACGCCTTGGTCGCTGATCCGGCGGGCGCGCGACGGTCCGGAGTCCGGGACGCGGCGCCTTGCGCTCGAACGGCTCGTCGAGCAGTACTACGTCCCCATCCGCCGCTTCCTCAGCCGCGCGCTCGGGGTCGGGGACGACCGGGCGGGCGACGTCGCGCACGACCTCTTCGCGGCCCTCCTCGAGCGCGACTTCCTCCAGGCGATCCGCCACGAGACGAGCTTCCGCGGCTTCCTCAAGGTCGTCTGCCGGCGACACTGCGCCACGTGGCGCGCGACCGACGCCGCCTCCCGGCGCGCCCTCCACGCCGCCGCCCTCCGCCGGGCGCTTCCCGATGATGCCGCCCTCGATGACGCCGTCGACGAGGAGCTCCGTCGCTTCTACGTCGACGAGGCCGTGCGCCGCCTGCGGGAACGCCTCCTCCGGTGCCGGAAGCGAGAGGCGCTCGCGATCTTCGAGGCCCGGGTCCGCTTCGACGGGTCGCGCCCCGAGGAGTACCGCGTCCTCGCGGGGCGGTTCGGGAAGCGGATGTACGACATCCGCAACCAGCTCTCGGCCACGCGCAAGCTCTTCCGGCGGCTGCTGCTCACGATCGCCGGGGAGCGGGCCGACGACCCGCGCGCCGAGCTCCGCGACCTCGGCCTCCATCGCTACCTCGCCCAATGAGCCTGGCGCCGAGATCGTCGCCCGCCGGCCGGGACGAGAGCCCCGCCTCCGAGGTCGAGTTCAACCGCGCCCGGCGCGCCGTCGAGCTCGGGCTCGCGACCGAGAGCGCCGTGGAGGCGGCCCTCGACGCCGAGGACCGCGCCGGCGGGGGCGGTCCGGGCCTCCTCGCCCGGCTCGGCCTCTCGCCGGCCCAGCGGCTCGCGCTCGAGGGGCCCCCGCCGCCGCCCGAGGCCGCGCTGGCGCTCCGCGACCCCGACCGTCTGGTCGGCCGCTTCGTCCTCGTCTCGCGCCTCGGCAGCGGAGGCATGGGTGACGTGTACCGCGCCTTCGACCTGAAGCTCGCGCGCTTCGTCGCCCTGAAGCTCCTGCGGCGGATCGACGACGAGCGCGCCCGCGCGTGCTTCGAGCGCGAGGCGCGGGTCGCGGCGCGCCTCGACCTGCCCAACGTGGCCGCGATCCACGACGTCGGCGAGCACCGGGGCGCGCCGTCCATCGCCATGCAGCTCGTCGAGGGCTCGACGCTCGCGGCGGCGGTCGCCGAGGGCCGGTTCGATGCGCGCCGCGCCGCCGCCACGATCCGCGACGCGGCCCGGGCGATCGAGGGGGCGCACCGCCTCGGGATCGTCCACCGCGACCTGAAGCCCGGGAACCTCATGCTCGACCGCGACGGCCGCCTCTTCGTCATGGACTTCGGCCTCGCGAAGCCCCCGGTCGAGCTCCGGCAGGGCTCGTCGCTCACGCGGTCGGGGTTCGTCGTCGGCACGCCCGAGTACATGGCGCCCGAGCAGGCGCGCGGCGCGGGCGGCGCGGTCGACGCCCGGAGCGACGTCTACGCGCTCGGCGCTTGCCTCTTCGAGCTGCTCGCCGGGCGCGCGCCCTTCGTGGCGCGCGATCGCGGCGAGGTGATCGCCCAGGTCCTCCGGGATCCGCCGCCGAGCCTGCGCGCGCTCGCGCCCGACGCGCCGCGCGCGCTCGAGGCGATCGTGCGGCGCTGCCTCGAGAAGGCCCCGGAGCGGCGATATCCGGGCGCGGCCGACCTCGCGGCCGACCTCGACCGCTTCCTCGCGGGCGAGCCGGTCGCCGCGCCGACGCCATCGCGCCTGCACGCCCTCCGCCGCCACCGGACCGCGCTCGCGGGCGCGGCGATCGTCGCCGCGATCGGCGCCGTCGCGCTCTTCGCGTTCCTCCTCCGCCCGGACCCGGCCCCCGGGAGGGCCGCCCTCTCGCCGCCCACTCCGCGGTTGCTCGCGAGCGACTCCGGGATCACGCAGATGCGCAGCCTGGGTGTGGGGGCCGGCCGGATCTTCGCCGGCGCGGGCGGGCCGGCGGGACAGTTCGTCCTGACGGTCCCCCCCGGCGGGGGCCCGTCCGCGCGGCTCGTCGAGAACGTCGACGCCGTCTGGGGCGTCGCGGCGATCGGGGACGAGCTCTTCTGGGCGGACAACAACTCCGAGCCGCCGAACGGCGGGTCGCGGATCTACCGCGGACGCCTCGACGGGCGGGGCGAGCCGACGATCATCTACGCCGGGAAGCCGGTCGGCACGACGATCGAGGACATCTGCTGCCTGGCGACGGACGGCGAGCGCCTCTTCGTCTCGGACGAGGTCGGCGGGCGCGTCTTCCGGCTCGAGCGCGACGGCTCGGACCTGCGTCTCCTCGGCCCACCCCGGTACGAGGGGGGCTTCACGACCGAGCACGCGAACGCGATCGCGTACGCGGCGGGGACCGTCTACTACGTGAACGGGGGCCTCGGGCAGGAGACGCTGGCCGTCCCGCTCACCGCCGTCGAGGAGATCGCGCCCGAGGTCGTCGCCTTCGCGGCCGATGGCGGAGCCCCGCCGCGCCGGCTCCACGCCGGCCCGCCGCTTCTCCGTCCGCGCGGGATCGCCGTCCGCGGCGACCGCATCTACGTCGGCGACCCCGGCGCCGGCAACGCCATCTGGGTCTTCGAGTCGGCCGGCGGCCCGCCCACTGTGCTCGTGTCCGGGCCGCCGTTCGTCCACATCGTCGCGCTCGCGCTCGCCGAGGACGGCCGGTCCCTCCTCGTGGCCGACGACGGCGACTCGATCGACAGCCACAACCGGTTCGTCGACGGCCCGGCGTCGGTCTGGCGCCTGGACCTCAGGGATTGAGGTAGACGTCGAGCGTGACGGTGACGACGTTGCCGTTCGGCCTCCGCACGTCGATGCGCGTCTGACCCTCGAAGGTGAACCCCGCCGGGGCCGGCGAGCCCGGCTTCAGGAAGAGGACCATCCCGGCGAACGCGGGACCCGGAGGCCCCGCGGGGCCGGCGGGACCCTGCGGGCCGGGCGCGCCATCGGCGCCGGCCGGACCCTGCGCGCCCGCGGGACCCTGGGCGCCGTCGGCCCCGGCCGGCCCCTGCGGCCCCTCCGGGCCGGGCGGCCCCTGCTGCCCGGGCGGCCCCTCGAAGTCCGCGCGCACGTCCGGCGGCGCGTTCCGCATGCAGTCGTACACGGGATCGCAGAGCGAGGGCGCGGGCGTGAAGGCGTCGAGCACGGCGCTCCCGAGGTTGCCCGGCTCGGGGCCCACCACGAACAGCGTTCCGCCGATCGCGTCCGCGCTCGCGGTGTACCGCGCGGTCGGCATGGACGGTCCGGTCGTCCACGAGTCGGTCGCCGGGTCGTAGACCTCCAGCCGATCGGTCGCGCCGCCGCCGGAGTCGTTCCCGCCGACCGCGTAGAGGAGGCCGTTCAAGGCCGCCAGGCCCGCCCCGCGCGGGGTCGGCAGCGGCGTCCGCGTCGACCAGGCGTTCGTGACGGGATCGTAGACCTCGTGGGTCGCGATCCAGGAGCCGGGGGGAGACGCCGGGTTCGCGATCGTGACGACGTGAATCTCGCCGTCGATGACGGCGGCGGCCTCACCCGGAGACCGCGGACCGGGCAGGGGAGCGAGCGTCGACCACGCGTTCGTGGCCGGGTCGTAGCGCTCCACCGTGGCGAAGACCATGCCCGTCCGCGCCCCGCCGATCACGTAGATCTCGCCGTTCAGCGCGACCACCGCGCAGGAGCCGCGCGCCACGGACATGGGCGTCGCGGTCGTCCACGAGTCGGCCGCTGCATCGTAGATCTCGAGCGCGTTCGTGGGCGTGCTGCTGTCCGAGTTGAGCCAGCCGCCCGCGACGTAGAGCTTGCCGCCCAGCCCGACCGCGCCGGCCAGCGCCCGCGAGGTCGGCGCCGGCGCCCGCGACGTCCACGAGTCGGTCGCCGGATCGTACTCCTCGTTCGCCGTCGGCGCGCCCGGGTTGGCCGGGCTTCCGCCGACGACGTGGAGCCGGCCGTTGACGACCCCGGCGGCCGCGCCGCTACGAGGCGTCGGCATGGACGCCCGGGTCTCCCAGGTCCCCTGAGCCATCGCGGTCCGCTGGACCAAGCCGGCGACGAGCGAAAGCGCCGCGACGAGAATCACGGCGCGATTCACGGGGCTGAAGGGCATGGTCTCCTCCGTTCCTCGAGGCGCTCCGCCTCTGCGAACTCATCGAGGAGGGCCGGAGACATGTCTTCAGAAAAAGCGGCAACTATCGGCGGATGGGGACCTTGTGGAACCCGTCGTCGACGGCCACGTACACGACCTCGGCCTCGGTCACGGCCACGACGCTGTCGTCGTCCCGGCGGCGCGCCTCGACCTCGACCTTGACGGTGATACTGGTCGTGCCGATGCGGACGAGCCGCGTGTAGAGCGAGACCAGGTCGCCCACGTAGACGGGCTGGTGGAACTCGACCTCGTGCATGGCGACGGTCACGAGCATCTGGCGCGTGTGGCGGCGGGCCTCGACCGCGCCCGCGAGGTCGATCTGGGAGAGGATCACGCCCCCGAAGATCGTGCCGTGGGCGTTCGTGTCCTTCGGCATGAGGATCACCTGGATGGCGAGGCGGCGGTCGGGCTCGGGCATGGTTCCCTCGGTCGGCGGTCGCCGGTATCATAGCCCCCCCATGAGACGCTGGCCACGACGCCTCCGCCGCGCCGCCCTCGGGCTCGGGCTCGGCCTCGCCGCGCTCGCCGGGCTCGCCGCGTTCCGCGTCACCCGCTTCCCCGAGGTCGACGGGACGCGCCGCGTCGCCTTGCTCGACGGTCCGATCGAGATCGTGCGCGGGCCGTACGGCGTGCCGCACGTGCTCGCGACGACACCGGGCGACGCGTACTTCGGCCTCGGCTACTGCGAGGCGCAGGACCGCACGCTCCAGCTCGAGATCTTCCGGCGGGCCGCCAACGGCACGGTCGCCGAGCTCATCGGCGAGCCCGGGCTCGAGATCGACCGCTTCGTCCGGACGGTCGGCATCCCGCGGATCGCCGAGCGCCAGGCGGCGAACGGCTCGCCCGAGGCGCGCGCCCTCGCCGACCGCTTCTGCGCGGGGATCGACGCGGGCCTGCGCTCGCTCGAGTGGCGGCCGCCCGAGCTGGCCGCGCTCGGCGCCGAGCCGGGACCGTGGACGACGCGCGACTGCGTCGCCCTCTCGCGCCTCCTCTCCTACGGGCTCGGCGAGGGGGCGCGCACCCAGGTGCTCTACGCCCGCCTGGCCGACCGGCTGGGCGAGGAGCGGACGCGGGCGCTGCTGCCGCCCGACCCGACGGCGCCTCCGCCCGACGGGCGCGTCCGGCGCGACGGCGGCCGCCCCGTCGCCGTTCCCGGGGGCGGCGTGCTCGCGGGCGCGGACGACCTGCGGCGCCTGCTCGCGCCGGCCGCGGGCTGCTCCAACTGGATCGTCGGGCCGGCGCGCATCCGGGGGGCCGGGGGCGGAGCCCTCGGGCGCGAGGACCGGGCGCCGATCTTCGCCTACGACTCGCACCAGGTCGGCCCGCGCATCCCGGGCGAGGTGTACCTCGTGCACCTCGTCGGCGGCGAGCGCCTCGACGTCATGGGCGGCGCGATCGTCGGCCTTCCCGGGATGTACGCGGGGGTGACCCGCGACCTCGCCTTCGCCCCGACGAACGTCGGGGCGCGCGCCCAGGACCTGATCGTCGTCGAGCTCGACCCCGAGCGGCCGGGTCACTACCGGGTCGACGGCGGGCGCTCGCTCCCGTTCGAGACGCGCGTCGAGCGGATCGCCGTCCGCGGCCGGAAGGAGCCGGTCGCGCTCGAGGTGCGGGAGACCGTGTACGGCCCGGTCGTCTCGGACGTCGTCGGCGCGAAGGACCGCGTCCTCGCGCTCCGCTGGGCCGGGGCGCGGCCCGAGCTCCGCGTCGATGGCTACGTCACGATGCCGCTCGCGCGCACGTTCGAGGACTTCCGCGCCGCGCTCGACGCCTTCGAGGGCGCGGCCCAGCACATGGGCTTCGCCCACCGCGACGGGACGATCGCCTACCAGGTGACCGAGCCCGTCCCGCGCCGCACGGAGCCGCCGCCGCCCTGGCCGTGCCCGCCCTCGGCCCTCCCCGACCCCGAGCCGCCGCTCCTCGGGCTCGACGAGCTGCCGCACCTCGTGCAGCCGAAGGACGGCTTCATCGCGACCGCCAACCACCGCCCCTTCGCGGCCGACCGCCCGTTCCACCTGGGGCGCACGTTCATCCCGCCGGCGCGCCACGACCGCCTCGTCGAGCGGCTCGAGGGCGCGCGCGAGGTGACGCTCGCCGACGTCGAGGCCGTCGGCCAGGACCTCGTCTCGACCCACGCCCGCCGCGTGGCGCCGATCCTCGCCCGGGCGCTCGAGCGCGCCGTCTCCGCCGAGGCCCGGGACCTGGGGACGCGGCTCGCCGCCTGGGACCACCGGATGACGGCCGACGGCCTCGAGCCGCTCCTCTACCACGCCCTCTACGCCGAGGTGGTCCGGGCCGTCCTCGAGGACGACCTCGGCCCCGAGCTACTGGCCGAGTGGGCCGAGATGCCGGACCTCTCGAAGGAGCGGATCGCCGCGATCCTCGCCGCGCCCGAGGCCTTCGGCGCCTGGATCGACGACGGGCGGACCGCCGACCGCCGCGAGGCGCTCCCCGAGGTCGTCGAGGGGGCCGCCCTCGCCGCCCTCGCCCGCCTCGAGGCGGCCCTCGGCCGCGACCGCGCGCGCTGGCGCTACGGCGCGCTCCACCGCGTGACCTTCGAGCACTACCTCCACGGGCTGACGTCGCTCCTCGACGACGGCCCGCACGAGGTCCCGGGCGACGAGGACACGGTCTTCCGCTTCGGCGAGCGCGGCCCCGTCGAGCCCTTCCTCGCGGTCCGCACCGTCGCGCTCCTGCGCCTGCTCGCGGACCTCGGCGACCCGAGCGCGATCCACGCCTCGATCTCGACCGGGCAGAGCGGCTGGGCGTTCCACCCCCACGCGAAGGACCAGGTCCCGCTGTTCCTCTCGGGGCGGCGCATCCGGATCCCGCGCGACGTGGCGGCGATCCGGGCCGAGGCGCGGGCGACCCTGAGGCTCGAGCCGGCGCGCTGAGGCAAGGCGCGATCAGAAGGCGAGGCTCGTGAAGGGCGGGTGGTGGAAGGCGACGAGCCGGTAGCGGGCGTCGACCCGGGCGCGGGACCGGGCCTCCGCCTCGAGCCAGGCGAGCTGGGCGGAGCCGCGGCCGGCGGCCACGTTCGTGTCGAGGACCACGACGCGCAGCGGCCCGAACGTCCGCGCGCAGTGGCCCGCGTCGCCGGGGAGCGGGCAGAGGCGCCGCGCGAGGGCCGACTCGCCGTCGTGGTTGCCGCGCGCGGGCAGCCACGGCACCGAGCGCAGGAGCTCGCGGGCGGGCCCGTAGAGCTGCTCGCCCCGGTCGTCCTCGTCCCCGCCGTCGTCGACGAGGTCGCCCGCCGCGAGCCGCAGGTCGGGGGAGAGCGCCCGGATCGTCGGGACGGTCCGGTGCGCGAAGACGGAGGCGCCGTCCTGGTTGTCGGCCCAGACGACGAGGCGGAACGGCCGCCCGGGGTCGGGCAGGCGAAAGGCGTGGACCGCGCTCGCCGCCTCGCCCGAGACCACCCGGTAGTGGACGGTCGACCCGGGCGTCAGCCCGGCGACCCGGACGCAGGGCGAGCGCGTCCGCGCGGCGAGCGTCGCCGTGCGGCCGAGGGCGGCCGTGTCGCCGTGCTCGACGCGGTGGTCGTCGCGCTCGGCGCTCAGGTGCCAGAAGACCGAGACGCCGCGCTCGTCCGGGGCGATCAGCGCCGGGCCGAGCAGGACGCGGGCCGTGGCCTCGCGCTGGCCGCCGCGCACGGCCTCGACGGCGCCCGCGAGGACGAGACCGCCGACGGCGAGGTAGATCGCGTGCCGCATGAGGCCACCTCCGCTCCCCGGGCCGCCGTCCCCTCGCCCGGAGAAGCGCCCTCGTCGAGCGCGGGCGCGGGGGAGACGGGCCGGCCACGAAGGCGTCATGCGCCATGCACGTGAACCGGATGTCGCCCGCTCGTGAAGATCCGGCTCCTTCCGGCGGCCGGTCCTGCGGCCGGAGCGGCCCGTGCGGCCGGAGCCTCGCGTCGCGGAACCCTCCTCCCGAAGTCGTGGAGGTTTCTTCCGGCGCTGGCCACCGGGGCGGTCGAGGGCTATGCTGCCGCCACGGCATGGACGGGACAGGAGCGGTCGACCGGGACCAGCGGTACGAGCGGCTCCGGCGGGCGATCGCCGGCGAGCGGCTGCCGTGCGCGGTCGTCGACCTCGGGGCCTTCGACCGGAACGTCGAGCGCTGCCTCGGGCGCGTGCGCGGGAGCGGGAAGACGCTCCGGCCGGCGACCAAGTCCCTGCGGGTGCCCGACCTCATCCGGCGGGTCCTGGAGCGCGGGGGGGCGGACTGCCGCGGCCTGCTCGCCTACGACGCGCAGGAGGCGGCCTGGCTCGCGGCCCGGGGCTTCGACGACATCCTCGTCGCCTACCCGACCGTCCAGGAGGCCGACCTGCGCGCCGTCGGCGAGGCCGTCGTCGCCGGGCGAAGGGTCCGGCTCGTCGTCGACTCGGAGGCCCACCTCGACGCGATCGCCGCCGCCGCCGGGGCGGCCGTCGGCACCGGAGCGGCGGCGGGCGGGCCGCCCCCGACCTTCGAGGTCGTGGTCGAGCTCGACGTCTCCTACCGCCCGCTCGGCGGCGCCCTCCACCTCGGCGTGCGGCGGAGCCCGCTGCGGACGAAGGAGGCGGTCGTCGCGCTCTTCGGCGCGGCCCGGGCGCGCCCGGGGATCGAGCCGGTCGGGATCCTCGCCTACGAGGCGTTCGTCGCCGGGCTCGCCGACGACTCGCCCCTCGGGGCGACGCTCGCGCCGGCCGTGCGCTGGCTCAAGCGGCGGGCGGCGGAGGCGGCGGCGCGGCTCCGGGCCGAGACGGCGGCGGCCGTGCGCGCCGCCGGCTTCACGCTCGCGCTCGTGAACGGGGGCGGGACCGGGTCGCTCGCCGGGACCGTGCGCGATCCGGCCGTCACCGAGGTGACCGCGGGCTCGGCCTTCCTTGCCCCGCACCTCTTCGACGGCTACGGCGGCCTCGGGTACGAGCCGGCCGCGTTCTTCGCCTGCCCGGTCGCGCGCGCGTCCGACCCCGGCCTCGTCACGTGCCAGGGCGGCGGGTTCGCCGCCTCGGGGGCCGCCGGGCCGGACCGGGCGCCGCGCCCGTGGCTGCCGGCCGGCCTCGAGCTCCTCCGCCACGAGGGGGCGGGCGAGGTCCAGACCCCGCTCGCGACCGGGCGGTGCGCGGTCGCGCTCCGGCCGGGCGATCCGGTCTTCTTCCGGCACGCGAAGGCCGGGGAGCCGGCCTCGCACTTCGACGAGTACCTGCTCGTCGCGGACGACCGCGTCGTCGGGCGGGCGCGGACCTACAGGGGGTGCGGGCTCGCCTTCGGGTAGACGGGCGTGGTAGGCTTTCACGAGAGGCCCGAGAGTAGAGGGCGATCGGAGCCGGGTTCCGGGGGAGTCGGCCATGGCCGGAGGCGTGAGCGGGGCGGGAGCACGGCCCCAGGGGATCAACGGGCCCGAGCAGGCGGGCGAGGTCTACGGCCCGCAGCCGGCGGCGCCGCCCTCGCTGCCGACCCCGGCCGAGGCCGCCGCCCAGGCGACGACGCGGCCGGCGCAGGCGCGGCCCGACACGCTCGCCGGCGACCTCCTGGCGAGCCGCCTCGCGCCGCCGCCGAAGCCGGCCGACGACTTCGCCGACCGCATGGCGAAGAGGTTTGCCGGCCGCGAGAAGCTCTCGCTCGACGACCTGCCCGGCGCCTCCCGCAAGGGGATCCGCGGCGACCTCAACAAGCAGCTCGTCAAGCTCGCCAACACGGACGTCAAGCTCGCCGACAAGGCCGAGGAGGCGATCCGGGACGCGATCGCCGGCAAGCTCCGCGATGCGAACGCGCAGGGGAACGTCCCGGACGACCAGATCGGCGCCATCGCCGGCGCCCTGGCGAAGGAGCTGCGCACGGCGCGCGTCGCCGGCGTCAACGTCGAGTCGCTCGCAAGGGGCGCGGAGCTCCTCGTCCTCGACCTCGGCAAGCTCGTCACCCGCAAGGTCGCGTTCGACAAGACCGAGGCCGAGATCAAGGCCGAGGCCGCAAAGCAGGGCGGTCTCTACCCGGGGCAGGACGTCGCGGTCAACGACAAGGTCGCCGCCCCGCTCGCCTTTGCCGTCAAGGCCGAGGCGAAGAAGATCGACGACCGGATCAAGGCCGACGCCTACTTCAAGGCCGACGCCAAGGTCGACGTGAAGAAGATCTTCTCGGACGCGCGCCGGGTCCTGGGCGAGGCCTCGGTCACGGGCGGCTTCAAGTTCACGGGCGGCGACTTCCGGAGCGACGTCGGCGCCAAGATCCAGGTCATGGACCCGCTGACGGCCGGTGCGACCGCGCGCGTCACCGGCTTCGCCGAGGTGGGCAAGGGCAACTTCTCGGCGCGGGTCGAGGGCAAGGCCGAGGTGCAGAGCCTCTACACCGACCCGAAGCTCGGGCCGGCCGTCGACCTGGGGCTCAGCCTCCGCTACGCCGATCCGCGCATCACCGCCAGCCTCGACGCGAAGGCGACCCTGCCCTTCGACCGCGGCCCGATCCGGTACCAGGCGGGCGCGGGCCTGGGCGTGAACCTCTCCAAGAGCTCGGCGCTGACCTTCACGGGCTCGGTCGCGAGCGACGGCCTCAGCCGGCCGAGCTACTCGGCCATGGTGGGGCTGAGCGTCAAGTTCTAGGCCACGCGGGTCCGGCCTGGTGCCGGCCGCTACGGGTTCTGCGGGGCCGTGGACGGCGCCGTCCCCGCCGACACCGTCGGCGCGGCCGTCGCCGGGGCCGCCGGCGCCTCCGCAGGCGGCTCCGACGGCACGAGCCGCGACCACCGCGCCCTCAACGAGCGCGCGAGGTCGGCCATGAAGACCTTCTGGCGCGCCGCCGCCACTCGCTTGGCGGAGTAGGCCCGCTTGATCTCGGCGACGTGCTTCTCGACCTCGTCCTTCGTCAGCGCCATCCGCTGCGACTCGTCGAGGAAGTGGTCGATCTCGGCCTTCATCCGCTCCTGCGCCCCCTCGCCGGCGGCGATCGAGCGCAGGTGGTCGAGCTCGCGCTGGTAGACGCGCTCCTGGTCGGCGCGCGCCTCGGTGTCGCTCGTGATCTCGGTCTTCGTCTTGTCGTCGCGCCGCCGCGCCTCGGGCGAGAGCAGCGTCCGCGACCGCTCGTCGAAGCCCCAGGCCGAGGTCCAGCGCAGGAAGTGGCGGCGCCCGCCGGGCGGCCTGAGCTCGAGGCGGATGTCGACGTGCGGGCGCACCTCGACCTCGGCCGAGGCGTGGGCGCCGCCCGGGAAGCCGTTCTCGAAGACCTCGAGCGTCGCCGTCGAGCGGACGACGAGCGGCGGCGTGTCGGCGATCGCCGTCCCCCCGGCGACGACCGCGTGCTTCACGTCGTGGACGTCCTCGCACTCGCGCGCCGGGTGGACGATCGGCGGCATGCGCGGGTCCGCGGTCGTGGCCGGCACCTCGTAGGCCTCGACCTTCGAGCCGGTGACCGCCTCGGCCCGCGCCGGCTCGCCCGCGCCGTCGCCGGCCCCCCACCCGCGGATGACCGCCCGGACCTCGCCCTCCTCGCCGAACGCCCAGAAGCCGCTCTCGAGCATGTTGACGAGGGCCTTGAGCGGGCCGACGTCGCGGGTCGCGACCCGCCCGGTGACCTCGATCCGCGTCGCGATCGGGCCGACCGCCGAGCCGCAGTCCGCCGGGAGGTCGGCGCCGACGACGTACGCCGTCTCGCCCTCCATGGCGTGGCGGGCGAGGCCGTCCTGGCCGCGCCCGCGCATCCACACGTGGGCGCCGCGCTCGAGCCCGACGATGAAGCCCAGGTTCCCGCCCTTCACCGGGCTCGGGATGTAGGTGAAGTGAGAGCGCACGCTCGGGATCGCCTCCACCCAGACGTTGAACGTCGGGCTCGCGGCGGGCGTCGGGGCCATGGCGGTTCCGTCCTCCGTCCTCCGGTCGGGTCTCGGTCCCGGTCCCGGTCCCGGTCTCGGTCTCGGTCCCGGTCCTACCTCCCGCGGGTGTACCAGATCGACCCCGGGCTGTCGTAGTTCAGGCCCTCGCCGAAGATGGCGTGGGTGTTCCCGTCGCCGTCGACGTCGAGCTCGTAGTAGTCGCCGAAGGGGAACGAGAACCCCTCGGCGAAGATGTAGGAGAAGCCGGCGACCGGCGTCGAGAGGTCCTGCTCGCCCGACCAGGTGACCCCGCCGTCCGTCGAGGTCCGGTAGTAGACGTTCCAGGCGGGGACCGCGGCCGCCCCCGCGCCCGCGGCCTCGCGCGCGTCCATCCACGAGATCCGCACGTCGCCGCGCCCGCGAGCGACGATCGCCGGGAAGGCGTGGTCGGCCCCCTGCGGCGCGGACGAGACCTCCGTCCGCGGCCCGAAGGTCGCGCCGCCGTCGGTCGAGCGGGCGAAGTAGGCGCGCGCCGGGCCGCGGTCGACGGCGCCCGCGGTCCAGAGGGCGTAGACGGTGCCGTCGTCATCGGCCGCGACGACGATCTGGGCCGCGAGGTAGGCGTACCCGCAGAGGTAATCGGGGCAGTCGGCCGCCGCCGCCGAGCGGTCGACGAGGCTCGTCTTGAAGGTCCGCCCGCCGTCCGTGGACCGGGCGAGGAAGAGGTTGACCTCGCCCGTGGCGTTCCCGCTCTTCGTGTAGCCGCCGAACGAGAAGACGACGTGGCCGTTCGGGAGGACCGTGCCGGCGGACGCGAGCGGCAGGCCGAGCTTGCCGGTCTTGACGGACGTGGTCGAGAACGTCCGGCCGCCGTCGTGCGAGGCCCCGAAGTAGGCGGTGTTCGTCCGGCTGTAGGCGACGTAGACGTCGTCGCCGCGCACGGCCAGGATCGGCTTGTCCGTGCTGAGGCTCGAGCGGCTCGCGACCGAGACGTTCCACGTGTCGCCGAAGTCGTCCGACCGGGCGACGACGGTGAGGCTCTTGTCGTTCTGGAGCCAGGCGGCGTAGACGGTCGCGCCGTCCAGGGGGTCGACCACGATCTGCGGGTCGAACTGCGTGCCGGTCGAGGGGACGATGGGGCGCGGCGGGCCGAACGTCGCGCCGCCGTCGTCGCTCACCTGGATCACGCCCGTCGGGCTCGGGCACGTGGGGCAGCCGGGGACGCCTTGATACTGGGCGTAGAAGACGTAGACGTGGCCGTGGGCGTCCGCCGCGATCGACGGCTCCCACTGGTCGCCGGCCGTGAAGCCGAGCCGCGTCTGCGGGGCGAAGCCCTGGGCCGGGGGCGCGGGCGTCGTGACGGGCGCCGGCGCGGCGGCCGCCACGACGTGCGGGTGCACCTCCTTGCCGCGCCCCTTGCGGCGGGCCCGCGCCTCGGCCTTCCGGCGGGCGAACTCGGTCGCCCACATCTCGTCGGCGTCTCCCTTCGCGGACGGGCGGACCCCCGACGCGGGACGGGCGGGAGCGGCCGCCAGGAGCGCGACGAGCGCCATCGCGCCCGCGATCGCGAGGGGCCAGGAGCGCGTGCGGTTCGAGCTCGACACGGTCTTCACCTCCGGCTCGGGAAGCCGGAGTGCATAACACATCCGCCCCGAACGAGCAATCGCCTCGCCAGCGCCCGCGCCTCTCCGTAGAATGAGCGCCCGTGACCGCGACCGCCCGCGAGCCCGGACCGGACTTCGCCGGCACGCCGCGCTTCGAGGTGAAGCGGCGCCTCGGCGCCGGCGGCTTCGGCGTCGTCTACGAGGCGTTCGACCGCGAGCGCGGGAGCGCCGTCGCGCTCAAGCTCCTCCACGCCGTCGACCCCGGCGCGCTCTACCTCTTCAAGCAGGAGTTCCGCGGTCTCGCCGACGTCGTCCACCGGAACCTGGTCACGCTTCACGAGCTCGTGTCCACGGGCGAGAGCGGGCACTGGTTCTTCACCATGGAGCTCGTCGACGGCGTCTCGTTCCTGAAGCACGTCCGCCCGGGCGCCACGGCCGACGGCCTCGCCGAGGAGAGCACGCTCGGCGAGATCGCCGACCTGAGGACCATCCGCGAGTCCGCGCCCGCGCCTGCGCCTGCGCCCGCGCCACCCGCCCCGGGCGGCGCGGGCGCCCCGGACGCTCCCGCCGCCGCGGGAGGCGAGGGGCCCGCGGCCGCGCCGGCCCCGCGGACGCCCGTCGACGCTCCGCGCCTGCGCGCCGCCCTCGCCCAGCTCGCCGAGGGCGTCGCCGTGCTCCACGCCGCGGGCAAGCTGCACCGCGACCTGAAGCCGCCGAACGTCCTCGTCACGCCCGAGGGCCGCGTCGTCATCCTCGACTTCGGGCTCGCGACGGAGCTCAAGCGCGGCCGCCTGGACGAGTCGGGGCGGACGATCATCGGCACGGTCGGCTACATGTCGCCCGAGCAGGCGGGCGCGCGGCCGATCGCCGAGGCGAGCGACTGGTACAGCGTCGGCGTCATGCTCTACGAGGCCCTGACGGGCGTCCTGCCGTTCCGCGGGAAGATGATCGAGGTCCTGACGCGGAAGCAGGCCGAGGACCCGCCGCCGCCCCGCGCGCTCTCGCCCTCGGCGCCGGCCGACCTCGACGCGCTCTGCCTGGACCTCCTCTCGCGCGACCCGGCGGCGCGCCCGCGCGGCGGCGACGTGCTGCGGCGGCTGGCCGCGGCCTCGGGGCCGCGGCCGGGGGCGCCGCCGGCGGTCGAGCGGGTCGCGCCGCCGGACGGCGTGCGCGCCGTCTCGGCCCTCATCATCGGGCGCGAGCGACACCTCGACGCCATCGGGCGGGCGTTCGCGATCGCGCGCGCGGGCGCGACGGTCTCCGTCCACGTCCACGGCCGCTCCGGCATGGGGAAGAGCGCCCTCGTCCGGCACTTCCTCGAGGGGCTCGCCGACGAGGGCGAGGCCGTCGTCCTCCACGGCCGCTGCTACGAGCGCGAGTCCGTCCCGTACAAGGCCCTCGACAGCCTGATCGACGCGCTCTCGCGGTACCTCCTCCGGTGCGACGGCGCCGAGGCGGCGGCGCTCCTGCCGCGCGACGTCGCGGCCCTGGCGCGCCTCTTCCCCGTGCTCCGCCGGGTCGAGGCGGTCGCGCGCGCGCCGCGGGCCGGCCTCGAGGCCCACGACGCCCACGAGGCGAGGCGGCGCGCCTCGTCCGCGCTCAAGGACCTCCTCGGCCGGATCGCGGCCCGCCGCCCCCTCGTCCTCTCCGTCGACGACCTCCAGTGGGGCGACGTCGACAGCGCGGCCCTCCTCCTCGACCTCATCGGCCCGCCGTCGCCGCCGCTCCTGTTCGTCGCCGCCTACCGGACCGAGGAGGCGGACCGGAGCCCGATCCTGAAGCTCCTCCGCTCCGCGCGGCCGGGCGGCGCGAGCGAGCCGCGCGAGGTCGAGGTCGGGCCGCTCGCGGCGACGGACGCGAGCGCGCTCGCGTTCGCGCTCCTGGGCGAGGGGGATGGGTCGGTCGAGGGCGCGGTCGCGGCGACGATCGCGCGCGAGTCGGGCGGCAACCCGTTCTTCGTCGGCGAGCTCGTGCGCTACGTCCTCGAAGGCGCGGGGATCGGGGAGGAGTCGACGCGCCTCACCCTCGAGCGGGTCCTCGGGGCGCGCGTCGACCGGCTGCCGGCGCCCGCGGAGCGGCTGCTCGAGGTCGCCGCCGTCGCCGGGCGGCCGATCGCGGTCGAGGTCGCGGGCGCGGCGGCCGGGATCCCGGGCGGGGGCGAGCGCCGGCTCGCCTCCCTCCTCAAGGCCCACAAGCTCGTCGAGACGCGGGGCGCGGCCGAGGACCGGCTCGAGCCCTACCACGACCGGATCCGCGAGACCGTCGTCGCCCGGCTCGGCGACGAGGCGCTGAAGGCTCGGCACCTCGGGCTCGCCCGGGCCTTCGAGGCGGCCGGCGAGGGCGACCCCGAGACGCTCGCCGTCCACTTCCTCGGCGCCGGCGACCTGGCGCGCGCCGGCCGCCACGCGACCGCGGCCGCCGCGAGCGCGAGCGCGGCCCTCGCCTTCGACCGGGCGGCCAGGCTCTACGGGCTCGCGCTCGAGGCCGCCGCGCCCGGGAGCGACGAGGCGGCGCGGCTCCGCGCCCGGCTGGCCGACTCCCTGCGCGACGCCGGCCGGGGCGCGGAGGCGGCGCCCGAGTACCTCGCGGCCGCGGCGGCCGTCGAGTCGACCGGCGTCCGCGACGGGCCGTCGGCCCTCGAGCTCCGGCGCCTCTCCGCCGAGCAGTTCCTCCTCGCCGGGCGGATCGACGAGGGGCTCTCGGTCATGAAGGCGGTGCTCGGCGCGGTCGGGCTGAAGCTCGCGCGCTCGCCGCTCGCGGCCCTCGTCTCCCTCCTGCTCCGGACCGTGCTGCTCCGGCTCCGCGGCCTGCGCTTCCGCGAGCGCGAGGCGGCCGCCGTCCCGCCCTCGGACCTCGTCCGCATCGACGTCTGCTGGTCGGCGGCCTCGGCCCTCTCGCACGTCGACCTCATGCGGGCGGCCGAGCTCCAGGCGCGCCACATGCTCCTCGCCCTGCGCGCCGGCGAGGTCCGGCGGATCGCCCGGGCGCTCACGCTCGAGGCGGGCTACAGCTCGCTCGGCGGGTCGGCGACGCGCCGGCGGACGCTCGGGCTCGTGCACGCCGCGCGCGCGTTCGCAGAGCGCATCGGCAGCCCGGAGGCGCACGGGCGGTCGGGGCTCATCGAGGGCGCGGCCTCGTTCTTCCTCGGCGACTGGCGGCGCGCGCTCGAGCGCGTGATCGAGGGCGACGGGCACCTCCGCGAGGGATGCACCGGGGTCGCCTGGGAGGTCGAGACGCTCCAGTTCTACATCCTCTCCTCGCTCTACTACCTCGGCGAGTGGAGCGAGATCCGGCGCCGCCTGCCGCCGATCCTGCGCGACGCGCGCGAGCGCGGCGACCTCTACACCGAGGTCTACGTCCGCTGCCAGAGCGCGGCCGTGCCGCTCTGGGCGGGCGACGCGCCCGACGCCGCCTTCGCCGAGCTGCGCGAGAGCCTCGCCCGCTGGCCGCGCGCGGGCTTCCTGACGCCCCACTGGTGGAACGTGTGGAGCGAGGTCCAGACCGCGCTCTACGCGGGCGACGCGCGCCGCGCCCACGCCCGCATCGTCGAGCGCTTCCCGGCGATCCGCGGCGCCATGCACCTGCGCGTCCAGTTCCTGCGGGTCGAGTCGGGGCGCTTGAAGGCGGCGAGCGCGCTCGCGCTGGCCCGGGCGGCCGGCACGGCGCCGCCCGAGCGGAAGGCGCTGCTGGCCGAGGCGCGGGCGGAGGTGCGCCGCCTCGAGCGCGACCGCCGGCCCTGGAGCGACGCCCTCGCCCGGCTCCTGCGCGCGGGCCTCGCCGCGGCGGAGGGCGACCCGGCCGGCGCGCTCGAGCACGTCGCCGCCGCCGAGGCCGGGTTCGAGGGGGCCGACATGGCCCTGCACGCGGCCGCCGCCCGGCGCGTGCGCGGAGCGCTCGGGGGCGGCGAGACGGGCCGGGAGCACGTGGCGGCGGCGGACCGCCGCATGGTCGCGCAGGGGATCGTGAGCCCCGGGCGCGTGGCCCGGATGCTGGCGCCGGGGTTCGCGGACGAGGTGTACGGCGAGGGCCCGAGGTAGAGGGTTGCCTCGTATGCTATGCTCTCGCGCCAGCGAGGAGAGACGCGGAGGACGCCATGAGCTCGATCGGTCGCACGCCGCCCCAGAAGCCGCCCGAGATCCCCGAGAAGACGCCGCTCCAGAAGCACGTCGAGTTCTTCGACTTCGACGGCGACGCGCGGATCACGCCGGACGAGACCCGCATGGGCCTGAACGCCCTGGGCATGGGCGGGGCGCAGAACCTGCTCACGCGGACGCTCATCAACGGGACGTTCGGGCCGCCGACGACGGGCTCGAGGGCCGTGGGCATCAAGGACATCCACAAGGCGAAGCACGCCGGCGACACGGGCGTCTTCGACAAGAAGGGGAACTTCGTCCAGGAGAAGTTCGACCGCATCTGGCGCGACTTCGACACGGACAAGGACGGGAAGCTGACCGAGGCCGAGATCTCGCGCATGACCGACGCGAACAGCTCGCCGCGGACGTTCGGCCGGATCGCGACGAAGGGCGAGTTCGCGCTCCTCATGAACATCGCCGGGCAGGACGACCCCGTCCTGAAGAAGCGCGTCGTCACGCGCGAGCGGCTGGCGGCGCTCTACGACGGCTCCCTCTTCGACAAGATCCTGGCCGAGCGGACGGGCTTCCTGAAGGACGAGCACGCCCCCGGGGCGGCGGTCGCCCGCCTGGCGCGCACCTCCGGCGGCCCGAGCGCGGGCGCGGCGGCGGGCGCGGAGATGGGGCGCGCCCTGCTCGTCGACGACAGGTCGCGAACGCCCGAGGCCGCGGCCCCGATCATGGGCGGCATGCGCCTCGCCTGCCCGTACATCGGGGGCTGATCATGGCCGCGAAGGAGAACGTCGACGGGATCCTGATCGAGGCGCCCGCGAAGTTCGTCAAGGAGGAGACCATGGTCTCGCTCCGCGTGCCGGCCAGGGCCGGCACGAAGGACGCGCGGATCCAGAACCCCCTCCGCCCGAACCTCATCGTCCACCGCCGCCTGGCGGGCGCCCGCGCCGATCTCGCGGCCGTCGTCGCGCGGACGCGCGAGGAGCTGGCGCGCTCGATCCCCGGCCTGAGCCCGGTCGAGTCCGCCGACGTCGCCTTCGACGACGGCGTGACGGGCGTCCTGCTCGCCTACTCCTTCCCGGCGCCGAAGGGGCTGCGCGTCTGCCAGCTCCAGGCGCTCCGGCTCGACGACGGGACGGTGACGTCGCTGACGGTCACGGCCGAGCAGAGCCAGATGACCGAGGCGGCGAAGAAGGCCTTCCTCCGGGCGCTGGCGTCGGCGAGCCTCGAGCGGTAGCCCGCGACGCGGGGCCCGTCGCGGGTCGGGCGACGCGACGCGAGGGCCCGCTTCCCTCGAGAGCAGCCGGCCAGCTAGAGGCTACGGCGCCGTCGTGAAGTCGACGCGCGCCGCCGCCGCCCCGACGGCCCCGAAGGCGTCGCCGTCGAGCGCCACGACCGTCGCGAGGTACGGGGCGTTCGCGGCGAGCCCGGCCGTCGCGATGAAGGTCGTCGCCGCGGTCGCGGCGCCGGGTGCGAGCCGCGGGTCCGCGCTCTCGGCGAGCCAGGCGATCGTCCCCTCCTCGTCGGCGATCGCGTAGAGGAACGTCCGGGCGCCCGGGCCGCCCGAGACCTGGAGGGCGGGCAGGCGGGCGACGCCGGTCGCGCCGGCCCCCGGGGCGACGATGGCCGGGGCGCCGGCCGCCGCCGCGGCGGGGTCGACGCGCACGACGTTCGACGGCGCGGGCGCCGCGACCCGGTAGAAGCGAGGCGCGGCGGGCAGCGGAAGCTCGTAGTGGAGCGCGGCGGCGAGCACGCGGGCGGGCGCGGCGCCGCTCGGCGCGAACGCCGTCCCGTCGGCGCTCTCCTCGAGGACGTAGGCGGAAGGGCTCGCCGCGGCCGGCCGCTCGACGAAGAGGAGGAGGCGCGGGCTCGCGCTCGGGCTGAGCGCGCGGCGGTCCAGGGCCACGAGCCGGAGCTGGGCCGGCATCCCGCCCGGGCCGACGCCGGGCGAGGCGCCGGGCGGCGACCCGCCGCCCCCACCCCCGCCCGCGCAGCCGGCGAGCTTGGCCGCGGCCAGGGCGACCCCGAGGAGCACCGTCCACTGGGCGATGCGCTGGAGCCTCGTCAGGTTCGAGACGTTCGTGTCGTTCATCGGCGCACCGGGAGCGAGGAGAACGTGCCGCCGCCGTACGTGGCGTAGTGGCGGTCGTAGTGCGGCCGGCCCTGGATCAGGGGCGCGAGCCGCGTCATCTCGGTCGTGAGGAGGAGGTCGGCCGCGGCGTCGTCGCGCTCGGGGGCGAGCCGCCGCTCGTCGATCTCGACGTAGAGGCCGATCGCGCCGGGCACGTCGGCGATCGTCCACTCGACGGCCATGGCCGGCCGGTCGACGCTCCCGTAGGCGGCGAGGTCGAGGAGCCGCGCCGGGATCAGGCGCGTGACGGACGCGAGCACGGGGTCCTGCGGGCCGAGGCCGGTGTGCGCGCGCAGCCGCACGCGGACGAGGCGCGCCTCGGGCCGCCGGTCGGCGCCGAAGAGCTCGGCGACGACGCGCAGGCGCTTGCCGACGTCGGCGGGGACCCGGACCTCGGCCAGGTCGGCGCCCGTCGCGGCGTCGCGGTAGTCGACCGCGTAGACGAGGAGCTTCGGGGCCTCGGCGACCGCGTCGGCGCCGCTCGCGCGGAGGAGCGAGCGGATGCCCGCGCCCCGCATCACGGTCTTCACGTAGCGCGGCCAGCGGACGTCGTCGGTGTAGAGCGAGGCCCCGCCGCGGACGCAGCCGTCGACGGCGAAGACGTGCGCGCCCTCGTAGTCCTGGGCGGCGTGCGTGGCCCGCTCGAGGATGCCGCTCGCCAGGAGGCGCGCGTACTCGGGGTTGGCGGCGTACTTCGCGCGCACGCGCTGCTCCTCGGCGCCGCCGCGCCCGTGGGCGAAGACGATCTCGGCGGCCGGCGAGCGCCCGCCGATCTGGCGGCCGGCCTGCGGCAGCACCAGCGGGCCGATCACGTCGAAGAGGTCGCGGCCGCCGGTGAAGTTCGTCGTGATCGCCTGGACGATCCCCGTGAGCGCCGCCGCCCACCAGGCGAGCACGAGGTAGCGGTCGCCGAAGAGCCGCATGGAGTCGGCGATGTCGTCGTGCCCGGTGAAGAGCGGGTAGAAGGTCAGCGACACCTCGAAGATCTGGCACGCGTTCTGGATCGCCGACTCGGTCGGCGGCGTGCGACCCTGCGCGCTCTGGAACGCCGCCGCCCCCTCCCAGTAGAAGCGCCTAAGGGCGAGGGCGCGCGCGTACGAGTCGTACGGGTTCGAGGCCAGGCGCCACGGGGCGTCGCGGACGAAGGCGAGCGTCGTCGCCGGCCGGGCGAGGTCGCCGGCGGCCTCGAAGAACAGCTCGTTCTCGGCCCCGGGGTACCACGAGGCCGCAGTCGCCGGGTCCTCGACCGGCTCGACGCCCAGGTCGCCGCAATGGAGCCCCTGGATGTGCGCCGGGATGTGGAACACCTGGGCGTGCTTGTCCTGCATGACGTGCGTCAGGTTCCCGAGCGCGAACGCGAGCTTCAGGCGGTCGCCGCTCGCCCGCGCCCGGTCCACGAGCGAGAGCAGGAACGCGCTGCCGTGCGTGTCGAACCCGCGGAAGACCGTGTCGACCCCGGCCGTCGAGAAGCGGACGTCGGTCACGAACCCGGACGCCAGGACCTGCGAGCGGACCCGGTCGAAGGCCGCCGCCTGCGGCGCCGTCGACCGCATGTCGGGCAGCATCGCCCCGTAGACGAAGCAGGCGCGCGCGTCGGCGTCGGTCGCCAGGAACGCGAGCGCCGGGTCGCGGGCCGCGATCCGCTGCGCGGCCTCCTCGGCCAGCCAGGCGTGGGTCGCGACCCCGTACGCCCGCGCCTCGCGCGGCGCGCCGGCGAGCGCGGCCGCGGCGAGCGCGAGCCCGAGCCCGATCGTGGAGATGTAGAGGTGCGCTGCCCCTCGTCGCACGGTTCCCCTCCGCTTCTCGACCCGTGAAGGAAGGGGCAGAGTGTAGTGTGCTCGCCCGGGGGAATCAAGGGCCTGCCCGGCGGCCGTCCGGCGGCGTCCCCCGGTCCGTCCGGCAACGGATACCCGGCCCGTCGAAGATCGTGACCGCCGACGGGCGTCGGCCGCGACCGACGGGCGTCGCCGCCCGGTCCGACCGGCGATGCGCGCCGGATGTGCATCCGGCGACGGCGCCGGGTCCGGCACGACGCGTGCGCTCCGGCCGCCGGCGGTCGGCGCGCGTGATCGGCCGCGATTCCGTCTTTCTCGAGGAGGATCGAAATGGTGAGGAGAGCGAGCTTCGCCCGGGCCGTCGCGCTGGCGCTGGTGGCGGCGGCGGGGCCGTTTGCGGGCGGGGGCGCGGCGAAGGGGCAGATCTCGGGCCCGGTCGGCCCCGCGTTCCCGTTCGAGGACCCGACCGACGACAGCTTCACCGACCCGGCGCTCGCGAAGCACACGCCGCGCGCCGTCGTCGACTACCGCTCCTACTTCCAGAACTGGCGGCTCTACACGGACGACCACGTGACGCTCTTCGCCGTCTCGCGCCACGGGCTCGCCATGCGCCGCTTCTCGGCGACGACCGGCGCGTGGAACGACTGGACGCACCTCGGCAACTCGACGAGCCCGGCGTTCACGCCCCAGCAGTGGGACATCCAGCTCCCCGTCGTGCAGGCGAGCATGTCCGGCGCCCCGCGCCTGCGTGCGTTCTTCGCCTTCGGCGGCGGCCCCGGGGTAAACTTCGTCGGCCGGCCGCGGCTCGACGGCCCGGCCTACCCGGCGAGCACGTACGCTTACGACCAGCAGGCCGCCCCGGCCGGCGCCGTCCTCGGGTCGAGCTCGGACGGCGACTACTTCAACCCGCAGACGACGCTCACCTACCTCGAGGCCGGGACGCAGCGGCGCATCCACGTCTTCGGGAACGCGGCCAGGGAGGGCAAGCCGACGTCGAGCCTCGCCCGCTACCCGCTGATCGAGCACTTCTACAACGGGACCGCCTGGAGCTTCACGGTCCACCCCATGCCCGCGAACCTCGGGATGACGCAGGCGAAGGCGGTCGTCTGCGGCCCGCAGAGCGCCTGCACCGTGTACCTCAGCCCCGGCGCCGACATGCGCCACTTCGTCTTCGCCAAGGTCGACTACGTGGCCGAGGACAAGCTCATGTACCGGTTCTGAAACGGGTCGGCGTGGAGCTGGCAGGACCTCGGCTCGCCGAACGCGACCAAGATGGAGGGCGGGCCCGTCGCCTACACCTACTACGACTCGGCCAACAGCCGCTTCAAGATGAGCGTGTTCGTCGTCGCCCGGGGACCGCAGAACGACTTCCGGCTCTTCGAGCGGCACTGGGTCGGCAGCGCGGCCGGCGGCTCGTGGGGCGGGTGGCAGGACTACGGCGTGGCCCCCGGCGTGCCTTCCGGCGTCGAGTACGAGATGACGTCGGCGGCCGTGTGGTACGACGGCTCGTCCTCGAACGGCGGCAACCTGCGGATCAACCTCTTCGGCTACACCGGCCGGAAGCCGAGCGCCAATCCGCCGTTCGGCCGGCAGCTCCTCCACTTCTACTGGAACGGCGCCTCCTGGAACTGGGGCGGGCTCGACCCGCTGCCGATCCAGGAGGAGTTCTACACGACCGGGTCGGCCGTCATCGACCGCGGGACGTACGACCGGATCTCGGTCTTCGGGCGGTCGTCGTCCGGGAAGGTCTGGGAGCGCGCGTACACGATCCAGAACGGCGTCCACAACGGCTGGGTGTGGAACGACCTCTCCTACGAGCCGCTCTTCCGGGTCATCCGCCAGCCGTCGCTCCTCTTCCCCTAACCGTTCCCGCCAGGCCCACGCCCGATCCGCGAGCCGCGCCCGGGGATGCGACCCCGGGCGCGGTGGCGTACAATCGGGCCCCATGGCGATCGACCGGGACCCGCGCCGCGACGGCGGCCCCGCCCCCGACAGCGTCCTCCCGGAGGGGCGGTCGCTCGGCCCGTACGCCGTCGAGGCCCGGCTCGGGAGCGGCGGCGCCGGGGTCGTGTATCGCGCCCGCGACACGCGCACGGGGCAGGTCGTCGCCTTGAAGGTCCTGCGCCCCGAGGTCTTCGCCGACCCCGTCCTCCGCGCCCGGTTCCTCCGCGAGGGGCGCGTCCGCGTCGAGCACCCGGCCGTCGTGAGGCTCCACGAGGTCGCCGAGGCGGGCGGGCACCTCTACCTCGCCATGGACCTCGTCGAGGGCGAGACGCTGGCCGAGGTGTTCGGGCGCGAGGGGCCGCTCGCGCCGGCGCGCGCCGTGCGGCTCCTCGACCCGATCGTCGCGGCGCTCGCCGCCGCCCACGAGGCGGGCGTCGTCCACCGCGACCTCAAGCCCTCGAACGTCATGGTGGGCGAGGGCGACGCGGTGAAGGTCCTCGACTTCGGGATCGCCCGGTTCGTCGGCGCGTCGGCGGCGAACGAGGTCACGCTCACGGAGCGGGGCGAGTTCGTCGGCACGCTCGGCTACGCCGCGCCGGAGCAGGTCGAGGGCGACGCCGTCGACGCGCGCACGGACCTCTACCAGGTCGGGGTGGTCGCCTTCGAGGCCCTCGCCGGGCGGCGGCCGTTCGCCGCCCCGACGACGAACCTCCTGGCGCTCGAGATCGTGCGCAAGCCCGCGCCGCGGCTTCTCACCTTCCGCCCGGACCTGGGGGAGCGGGGGGCGGCCCTCGACGCGTTCTTCGCCCGGGCGCTGGCCAAGGCGCCGGGCGACCGTTTCCAGAGCGCGGGCGAGCTGCGGGCGGCGCTTCACGAGGCCCTGGGCGCGCCGCGTCCCGCTCGCGAGGCCGCCCTGGCGGGCGGCCGCGTCCTCCTCGGCCTGCGCGGCGCGCCCGACCTCCGCAAGCTCTTCGTCGTCCCGGGCGCGACCCTCGCGTTCGGCCGCGATCCCGCGGACCGGCGGCGCGGCCTCGCGAGCGACGTCCTCCTGCGCGTGCTGCCCTGCCGCGGCGCGCTCCACGACCCCGAGAACTTCCGGCGCACCACGCGCGTCAGCCGCGTCCACGGCCGGATCGACGTCGCCGGCGCGCGGGCGACGGTCGTCGACCTGAGCTCGCGGGGGACGGCGCTCGACGGCCGGCGGCTGCCGAAGGGCCGGCCGACGCCGCTGCCGGACCGCTTCGACCTCGACCTCGGGAACGTGGTCGCGCTCTCCGGTCGACTCGTGACGGGGCCGGAGGGCGGCGTCGACGCGGTCGTGCTCCGGCGCACGGCCAACGTCCCCGAGCACGCCTACGTGCTCCTCGTCCGCGCCGTCGCGCTCGGCGGCGATGCCCCCGATGCGCTCGGCGCCGGGCTGCCGGCCTGCCGCCTCCGGCGACGCCCGGGGGATGGGGGCGGGGGCGGGGGCGGGCCCGGGTCCGGGCTCGGGGTCGAGCTCGAGGTCGCCGGCCGGGGGTCCCGCGTCCTCGAGGTCGGCGCCCGCATCGACCTCGGCGGCGGCGCCTCGCTCGAGGTCGCGGCCGCGAGCGACCGCGACTTCGTCACCCCCTGACGACGGCCGTCGGTTCCCGCCGACTCGGCCCCGCCGCCGCTTCCGCCGCGAGCCCAGGTCCGGCGCGGTCTCCGGCGTGCCGGTCCGCCCGGCACGAGACGTGCTCCCAGGCGGGCGACCGAAGGAGGTCCCACGCGCATGCGGAAGCCCGCGAAGCTCCGGAAGACCCGCGAATCGCCGTCGCGACGCTGGATCGTGCGGCCCCCGAGGCCGACGTGGCGCGAGAGGGCGGCCGTGGCGACGGGCCTCCTGCTCGCGGTCGCCGGGATCGTCTTCCTCGGCGTCGCCAAGCCGCGGCCGGCGGTCCCCCCGGCGCGCGACGTCCCGCCGCCCGGCGCCGCGACGACCCGGCCGCTCCCGCCGCCGGGCAAGCTCGCGCCGATCCCGCCGGTCTCCCCGTCCCCGCCGAGGCAAGCTCTCCTTGCATCCAGGGGCTCCTCGACGTCGAGAGGGCCTCAGATGCAAGGATTCCTTGCCTCCGGGAGGGGGGGCGAACCCGGAGAGCGGGGAGAGTCGCCGGTCATCCGGCCCGTCCCCCCGTCCCCGGCCCCGCCCCCGGCCCCGCCCCCGTCCCCGGCCCCCGCCCCGGCCATCCCGGACGCGCCGGCCGCTCCCGGCCTCCTCGCCGACGCGCCCTGGCTCGAGGGCGCGAGCGCGATCGAGGGGCGCGTGGTCGAGGCGGCGAGCGGTCGGCCGGTCGCCGGCGCGGTCGTGAGCGCGGCCTCGACCGAGCGCGGCGCCGAGACGCGAACGGGCGCGGACGGGATGTTCCGGATCGAGGCCCTCGGGCCGGGGATCTACGCCGTCCACGCGGAGTCGCCGGCCCACCTCCCCGCGCCGCCGCAGCCCATCTACGTCGACGGGAGCGGCGGCCTCGCGGGCGCGGTCGAGATCGCGCTCGAGCCCGGGCTCTCGATCGCGGGTCGCGTCGTCGGACCGGGCGGCAGCCCCGTCCCGGCGCGCGTCCGCGCCCGCCCGCTCGCCGGCGACCCGGCCGCCGAGGCGGGCGAGCGGGCCGTCCTGACCGACGTCGATGGGCGCTTCGTCGTCGCCGGGCTCGGCCAGGGAGCCTACGCCCTCGAGGCCGCGGCCCTCGACCCGGGCTTCGCCGAGGCGCGTCTCGGCGCCGTCCCCGCGGGCGCGACCGGCGTCCGGCTCGAGGCGGCGTTCGTGGGACCGGCGGCGGTTCGCTGAGGCCCCGGGCTAGTCGGCCTCGTCCGGCTCCTTGCCGGACGCCGCCCTCGACGTCGCGCCGCGCCCCGCCTTCCGGCCGCCGGACGACGCCCCGGCGGACGCCGCCTTGCGGCGGTAGTCGCCCGGGTCGATGCCGTGGCGCTCGATCAGCTCGTGGAGGAAGGTGCGGTTCATGCCGGAGGCGCGCGCCGCCTCGGCGACTCGCCCGCCGGCCGCCTCGAGCACGTGGTCGAGGAAGGCGCGCTCGACGCCGCGCCCGGCGTCGTCCTTCGCCCGCTGCAGCTCCTCGCGCGTCCGCGGCACGCGCGCCGACGTGCCCGCTGGCCTCAGCCCCTCGCGCACCTCGTCGGGCAGGAGGTCGGCGCCGATCTCGGCCCCGCGGGTGAAGATGGCCGCCCGCCGGACGATGTTCTCGAGCTCGCGCACGTTCCCGGGCCAGGCGTACGCCGCGAGCCGGGCGAGCGCCTCCTCCGTGAAGCGGAGCCCGGTCTTGCGCGCCTCGGCGGCGGCGCGCCCGAGGAAGTGGTCGATGAGCAGGCGCACGTCGTCGCCCCGGGCGCGGAGCGGCGGCACGTGGATCGGGATCACCTGGAGGCGGTAGAGCAGGTCCTCGCGGAGCTTGCCGGCCCGCGCCATGGCCGCGAGGTCGCGGTGCGTGGCCGCGACGACGCGCACGGACACCGGCACGGGGCGCGCCCGCCCGAGACGCTGCACCTCGCGCGCCTCGAGGAGCCGGAGGAGCTTCACCTGGGCCGCGAGCGGCAGCTCGCCCACCTCGTCGAGGAAGAGCGTCCCCCCCTCGGCCGCCGCCACGCGCCCCGGGCTGGCGGCGGCGGCGCCCGTGAACGCGCCCTTCTCGTAGCCGAAGAGCTCGGCCTCGACGAGGGCCTCGGGGATCGCCCCGCAGTGGACGGGGACGAACGGCCCGGCGCGCCGCGCGCTGTTGTCGTGGATCGCGCGCGCGAGCCGCTCCTTCCCGGACCCGCTCTCGCCCTGGATGAGGACGGTCGCCTCGGTCGGCGCGGCGCAGCCGACGGCCTCGAGCACGCGCGCGAGCGCCGGGTCCTCGCCGATCCAGTCGTCGAGCCCGAGGTCGCGCTTCAGGCGGGCGATGTCGCGGCGGGCGACGGCGCGCAGGCGGGCGCGCATGGCCGCCTCGTGGACGGGCCCGATCACCCGCTCGATCAGGCGCGCGACCCGCTCCTGCGTCGCCTGGGTGAAGACGGCCGTCAGCCGCCGCGTGTCGAGGTAGATCGCGGCCACGGCCTCCGTCCCGCGGCGCACGGGGACGACGAGGACGGAGGCGATCCGCAGCCGCCCGATCGACCGCGACTCGCGGAAGGAGGACTCGAGGGCGTTCTCGAGGCGGACGATCTCGAGCGTGCGCAGCGCCTCGCGCACGACCGTCGTCGAGAGCGTCCGCTCGGGGTGCGGCTCCCTCTCGAGCTCGATCCCGCGCGCGCACTCGACGCGGAAGCCGGCCGCCGGGTCGTCGGGCTCGGGGACCACGAGGTAGCCGCGGTCGGCGCCCGTGAGCTCGATCGTCGCGTCGAGGAGGCCGTCGAGGAGCGAGCGCAGCGCGCCGGAGTCGAGGATCCGGCAGATCCGCCCCACCCACCGCTCGTCCTCGGGACGGACGTCCGCGTCCGCGCCCGCCTCGGCGCCGGCCGCCGCCCCGCCCCCCTCCGCCCGCCGCTCGCTCGCCATGGCGCCCATGCTACCGCGGACCGGGCTTTCGCGCGACCGTCTCGCGCCCCCGCTACTTCTTCGGCCGGCGCGTCGCGCCGCCGCCCCCGAGCTCGGCGGCCTCGCGGAAGAGCCGGCCGCCGCGCGAGTAGACGAGCTCGACCGGGCCCTCGGAGCAGCGCAGCTTCACCGCCCCGGTGGACGTGAGCCGGTCGTCCGGGCCGTCGTGGCCCGCCGGGACCAGGCGCACGGGGTGGGCGCCCGCGAGCCGCTGCCCGTCCGGCCTGAGCGGGATCCGCACCTCGTCGAAGACGATGCCGCCGCCGTCGAAGTAGGAGCGGGCGACGAGCTTCACGTCGGTGTACTCGAAGATGACGGGGCCGTGCGTGAAGCCGGGGTCGTCGACCGCCACGAGGAAGTCGGCGCCCTCGTCGACGACGGGGAACGACCGCGAGTGGATCTCGGCCCCCGCCGGGCTGAAGAAGCGGATCCGGGCGCGCTCGTCGGGCGGGGCCTCGCGGTCCGCCGGCCAGCGGCGGAAGGCGCGGCCCGAGCCCGGGAGCGGAGCGCCCGCGCCCGGCGCCTCGCGGGCGATGCCGCCCGTGGCGTTCGCGATGGCCCGCAGGAGCTCGGCCGCCTCGAGGCCGTCCTCGGCCGGGTCCGCGCCGAGCGCGATCCCGATCGTGTGGACGCGCGCCTTGCCCGCCTTCGCGGACCTGACCGCGGCCTCGTGGATCGCCTGCGTGTCCAGGTCGCCGAGCGTCTGGACGCCGTCCGTGAGGACGTAGATCGCGTCGGGGCGCCGCTTCTCGGCCGCGACCCGGATCGCGCCCGTCAGGTCCGTGTAGCCGCCGTACGCGAGCCCGCCCGCCTGCTCCACGCGCCCGCGGATCGAGCGGCGCATGTCGGGCAGCGGCCGATAATACTCGTGGCCGAGGAGCGAGTGCGCCCGGTCGGTGACGAGGTAGATGTCGAAGAGCGCCGTCTCGGACATCGCGGCCAGGAGGTCGTCGAGGATCGCGAGCGCCCGCTCGAAGCGCCGGGCGACGGCCATGGAGCCCGAGGCGTCGAGGAGGAAGACGACGTTGCGGTACGTCGCGATCTCGGGGGCGCCGCCCGGGAGCCCCGGGTCGCGCGGCGACGAGCCGGCGGCGTCGCCCGGCGGCGTCTCGTCGCCGGTGACGCCTCGGCGGTCGGGCCCGAGGGCGACCGCGAGGAGCGCGAGGCCGAGCGCCAGGCCCGGGAGCCAGGGGCGACGAGGGTCGATCATGGCGTTCCCCCTCTGCTTGCCGTCGAACGGACACCGATACCGTCGCCCCGTCACGTCGCCGTCACCGCCCCGTCGCGGTCCCGTCACGGGGTCACCCGCTTGCTCCCGGCGCCGCCGGAGGTTAGGAACATTGGGCATGGGCGCGAGAGTCGAGGGCCGGCCTTGAGCGTCGCCCCGGCCGCCGAACGGCTCACCTGCTTCGTCCCCGAGATCGTGCTCCGGCGCATCGCGGCCGGGGCGGTCGGTCCGGGGGCGGTGCCGGGAGGGGACCGGTTCGACGCCGGCGGCCTCTTCGCCGACCTGTCGGGCTTCACGGCGCTCACGGAGCGGCTCGCCGAGAGCGGCCCGGCGGGCCTCGAGGAGCTGACGGGCGTCATCAACGCCTGCTTCGGGAACATCGTCGGCGCGATCCTCGCCCACGGCGGCGACGTCGTGAAGTTCGCCGGCGACGCCGTCACCGCGCTCTGGCCCGTCGGCCCGGGGCGCGACCTCGCCGCCGCCGCGCGGACGGCGGCCCGCTGCGCGCTCGCGGTCCGCGCCGCCATCGGCTCGGTCGAGGCCGCGCCCGGCTCGAAGCTCTCGGTGCGCGTGTCCGTCTCGGCCGGCGACGTCCGCTGCCTCCACGTCGGCGGCTTCCTCGGCCGCGTCGAGCTGCTGCTGACGGGCGAGTCGGGACCGCAGCTCGCCGGCGGGAGCCTGCGCGCGCGCCCCGGCGACGTCGTCCTCTCGCCCGCGGCCCGCAAGCACGCGGGCGAGCCCTTGACCGGGACGCCCATCGAGGACGGCTTCTTCCGCCTGACGGCCGTGGAGGGCCCCGCGCCGCCCTTGCCTTCCCTCGAGAGGGCGGGCCCGGGCGCAGGAAGGGCCGCGCCCGCCCTCCCGCCCGACGCGGGCGAGGCCGAGGCCGCGCTCAAGGCCTACATCCCGGGCGCCGTCCGGGCCAGGCTCGACGCCGGCCACACCGGCTTCCTCGCCGAGCTCAGGCGCGTGACCGTGATCTTCGCGAGCCTCTCGGGGGTCGACGGCCGGACGCCCCTCGAGGAGGCCCAGGCCGTCGTCCGCGAGCTGCAGGGCGCCCTCTATCGCGTCGAGGGCAGCATCAACAAGCTCAGCGCCGACGAGAAGGGCGTGACGCTCATCGCCGCCCTCGGGCTCCCGCCGCTCGCCCACGTGGACGACGCCGCGCGCGGCGTGAAGGCGGCCCTGGCCATGAAGGCGGTGCTCGAGGAGCACGGCCTCTCGGGCGGGGTCGGGATCGCGACGGGGCGCGTCTTCTGCGGCGTGGTCGGCAGCGCGCGGCGCTGCGAGTACACCGTCCTCGGCGGGGCCGTGAACCTCGCCGCCCGGCTCATGCAGGCCGCGAAGGCCGGGATCCTCTGCGACCAGCCGACCGCCGACGCCGCCCGCCCCGGGCTGATCTTCGACCCGCAGCCGCCGCTCGTCCTCAAGGGGAAGGCCGCGCCCGTCCCCGTCTTCGTCCCGCGCGCTCCGCCGTCGAGCGGAAGCGGCGGCATCCGGGCGGCCGCCCTGGCCGCGGCGGACACCGGCGCCCCGTTCGTCCCCATCCCGGCGCGGCCGCGCCTGCGGACGACGGCCTCCTGCCTCTTCGGGCGCCGGGTCGAGCGGGCCGCGCTCTCGCTCGAGATCGAGGACCTGGCGACGGGCGGGCCCGGGCGCCCGGTCGTGGTCGAGGGCGAGGCCGGGATCGGGAAGTCGCACCTCCTCGAGGACGTCACGCGCGAGGCGCGCTCGCTCGGGATCCGCGTCGTCGCCGGGGCGGCGGACGCGGTCGAGCAGCGGACGGCGTACTACGCCTGGCGCGGCGTCTTCGGCGCGGTCCTCGGCGTCGACGACGCCCTCGAGCCCGCCGAGCGGAGGCGGGGCGTGCTCGCGCGGCTCGAGGGCGACGCCGAGCTCGAGCGCCTGGCCCCGCTCCTCGACGCCGTCTTCCCGCTCGACTTCCCCGAGAACGACTTCACCGCCCAGATGACGGGCCAGGTGCGGGCCGCCAACACCCACGCCCTCCTCGTCCGCCTCCTCGGGCTGGCCGCGGCCCGCGGCCCCCTCCTCGTCCAGATCGAGGACGCGCACTCGATGGACTCGGCGTCCTGGTCGCTCGCGCGCCTGGTCGCCCGCGATGTGAAGCCCCTCCTGCTCCTCATCGCCACGCGCCCGCTCCCGCCGCCCGTGCCCCCCGAGTACGGCGAGGTGGTGGCCGACCCGCGCACGCTCCGGATCAAGCTCGACAGCCTGCCGGTCGCCGAGACGGTCTCCCTCGCGGCCCGGCGCCTCGGCGCCGACACGCTCCCCGACCACGTCGCGCGCTTCATCTGCGAGCGGTCGCAGGGCAACCCGCTCTTCGCCCAGGAGATCGCCTGCGCCCTCCGCGACGCCGCGCTCCTCGTCGTCGAGGGCGGCGTCTGCGTGCGCGCGCCGGGCGAGGGCGAGCTCGCCGCCCTCAAGTTCCCGCACACGGTCGAGGGCGTGGTGACGGAGCGCATCGACCGGCTGAGCCCCGCCGGCCAGCTCACGCTCAAGGTCGCGAGCGCGATCGGACGGGTCTTCCCGATCGACCTCCTCCGCGAGATCCACCCCGTCGAGGCCGAGCGCTCGCAGGTCGGAGAGCACCTCATCCAGCTCGAGCGCCTGGGCCTCACCGTGCCGGACTCGCCCGAGCCGACGCCGCGCTACGCCTTCAAGCACGTGATCACGCAGGAGGTCGCCTACAACCTCATGCTCTACGCCCAGCGCCGGGAGCTCCATCGCGCCATCGCCCTCGGCTACGAGCGCGCCCACCAGGACGACCTGGCGCCCCACTACGCGCTCCTCGCGCACCACTACGGCCGGGCGGGCGACGAGGCGAAGGCGCTCGAGTACCTCGAGCGGGCGGGCGATGCGGCCGCGCGCTCGTTCGCGAACGAGGAGGCGATCGCCCTCTTCGAGCAGGCGATCCGGCTCGACGACCAGTCGGCCAAAGGGTCGCGGGTCGACCCGCACCGCCGCGCCCACTGGGAGGTCCAGCTCGCCGAGGCCGAGTACTCGCTGGCCCGCTTCAAGCCGAGCACCGAGCACTTCCGGCGCGCCCTCGAGCTCCTCGGGCACCCGGCGCCGAGGACGGCGCCGGGTCTCGTCGCGAGCTGCCTGCGCCAGGTCGCGCGCCAGGTGCTCGTGCGGCTCCTGCCGGCGCGCCTCGCGCCCATCGGCCCGGGGCCGGGCAAGGGCGATGCCCGGGTCGCGGTCCGCCTCGAGGCGGCGCGCGCCTACGAGCGGCTGGCGCAGATCCACTACATGAGCGAGCACGCCCTCCCGTCCGTCCAGACGGCGCTCGCGGCCCTCAACCTGGCCGAGCGGGCCGGCCCGTCCGAGGGGCTCGCGCGCGCCTACGCGAACGTCTCGATCACCTCGGGGCTCGTCCCGCTCCACCGGCTGTCCCGGCTCTACATGCGGCACGCGCTCGAGACGGCGACGGCGATCGGGCACCTGCCGACGCTCGCCTACGTGCGCGAGGTGACGGGGATCTACGTCTTCGGGACGGGGGCGTGGGCCGCGGCGCGCGAGCGGCTCGAGGGGGCGGCCGAGATCGCGACCCGCTTCGGCGAGCAGCGCCGTCACGACGAGAGCGCCCTCTTCATCGCCCTCGCCGCCTACCACACGGGCGACGTCGCGCGCAGCGCCGAGCTCTTCGCCGCCCTGGCGGAGTCGGGGAAGCGGACCGGCAGCGCCCAGATCGAGGTCCTCGGCCTCGCGGGCATGACGGCGGCCGCGATCGCGCGCGGGGAGGGGGCCGAGGGCCTGGCGCGGCAGGTCGAGGCCGCCATCGTCCGCCACGATGCGGCGGCCGAGGGCGCGATCGTGCGCGCCGACCGGATCCTCGCCCTCGGGACGGTCGCGCTCGCGCGCCTCCGCGCCGGCGACCGGACGGCCACGCTCGATGCGCTGCGCCGGGCGGCCGGCACGGTCCGGACCGGCGTCGTCTCGTCCTACACCCTCCTCGGGCTCTCGGCCGTCGCCGAGGTCGCCCTGGCCCTCGCCGAGGCCGAGGGCGTCGGGGCGGGGGGCCCGGCGGGGTCGCTCGCCGCCGCCGAGCCGCTCGCGATCGGGCGGCGCGCCGTCTCGGCGCTCCTCGCCTTCGCCCGGATCTACGCGATCGGCCGGCCCCGGGCCGAGCTCTGGCGCGGGGCCTACGACCTCCTCGCCGGCCGGGCAAGGAGCGCGCGCCGCGCCTTCGCCCGGAGCCTGCTGGCGGCGCGCCGCCTCGAGATGCCGACCGACCAGGCGCTCGCCCACCTCGAGATCGGCCGCCGCGACGCCGACCCGGCCGCGCGCCGTCAGCACCTCGAGCGAGCGCGCGACCTCTACGCCCGCGTGGGGGCGCCGGCCGAGGCGAGGCGGGCGGAGGGGCTGCTCGGCTGAGGCTGAGCCGGAGGCTCCGCGGGCGAGGCCGGGCTCACCCCCCGAGCAGCGCCGCCGCGTTCCCGTACAGCCAGAGGCGGAGCACCTCCGGCTTGAGCGGGAGCGCCCGCATCTCCTCGACGATCGTCGCCGGCGGCCGGCCGAGCAGGAACCAGCCGGTGCCGAAGAGGACCTTGCCCGGGATCGTCGTCTGGCCGAAGCGGAGCAGCGGCTCCCAGCCCGTGCCCGGCTCGGCCAGGTACTTCGGGCGGTGGGCGGCGAGCTCGAGGTAGACGTTCGGGTGCTTCCAGGCGAGGAGGACGGCTTCGAGCACCCAGGGATAGCCGGCGTGGCTCATGACGATCCGGAGCTCCGGGAAGTCCGAGGCGACGGGGTCGATGTGCCGCGGGTGCCCGAAGTCGTTGACCATCATCGTCGTCCAGTTGGCGGACGTGTGGATGCTGAGCGGGATCCCGAGCTCGACGCACTTCGCGTAGAAGGGGTAGTAGCGGCGGTGGTCGGCCGGGAGCCCGATCATGAACGGGCGCAGGCTGAGGCCGCGGAAGCCGCGGTCGCGCACGAGGCGCTCGAGCTCGCGGACGCCGTCCATGCCGCGGCCGATGTCGATCCCGGCGAACGGGACGAGGCGGTCCGGGTAGCGGGCGGCGAGGTCGGCGACCGGCTCGTTCGGGATGAACGTCTCGCCGCAGAACGACTTCTCGTCGAAGCCCGTGATGAGCGAGCGCTCGATCCCGGCGGCGTCGAGCGCCGCTATGACCTGCTCCTCCTCCATCTGGAGCTGGGCGACGAGCCCGCCGAAGCTCTCGACGGTCGGCTCCGTCTTGAAGAAGACGCGGAGGTAGCCCAGCATCTCCTTCGGGAAGTGCTCGGCCATGTGGCGGGCGATCGGCGGCGTCGGGAAGATCGGGGCCCACATGTCGATCGCCCGGGTCGCCATGCTTCCCGATTGTAGCACGCGCCCGACCGATCGGGTTTGTGGTCCGGCGCCGAAGCTGGTATCAAGACGCGACCCCCCATGCGCGTCACGCCCTTCTCCTGCGGGACGGCGCTCGTCCTGCTCGTGGCCTACCCCGTGGCCGAGCTGGTCGCGCTCGTCGAGATGACCGTCCGCCACGGTCCGGCCTTCACGCTGCTCTGGGTCCTCGCTGCGGCGGCCGCCGGCTTCGTCGTCCTCAGGCTCGAGGGGCAGGACGTGGCCGCGTTCAACGCCGTCCGGGTCGCCCTGCGGCGCGGCGAGCCGCCCGAGGTGCCGCTCTTCGCGACCCTCCTCCGGACGGCGGGGGCGGTGCTCCTCATCATCCCGGGCCCGCTCTCGGACGCCATCGGCGTGCTCCTGGTCTTCCGGCCGATCGCCCGCTTCATCGCGCGGAGGTTCGCGAGCGGACAAGGGCCGCTCGCGCCTTCCGGTCCGCCCGGCCCGGGCGCCGGGCCGCGACCGCCGACGATCGAGGGCGAGGTCATCGGAAGGCGCTACGTCGACGAGGCCGCGGCGGCCGGCAACAGGGCCGGCGGCGGCGCCGGCGGCGGGCCGGGCGGCGGCGGCGGCTTGCAGGCCCCCCCCGAGAAGGGCTAAGCTCCACGGGTGCGGAGCGTCATCGTCGCGGCGGTCGGCCTCGCGCTCATCCTCAAGGACGCGGTCCTCGTCTCCCTCTGGGCGCGGGCCCTGGCGGCCCGGGTCGCGGAGCGACGCCGGCCCCTCGTCCACGCGGCCGCCGCCGTCTTCGGGCTCGCCATGTCGGTGCCGATCCTGCTCCTCGCCGCGACGGGCTTTCGCGTGGGGCTGCCGGGCGGGGACCTCGCCCCGCTGACGCTCTACTCGTACGCGCTCTACACGTGGCACATCGGGGGCCTGCTCTTCTTCCTCGCGCTCGCCGCCGGCAGCCTCGTCTCGACCGTGGCCCGGATCCCGACGGGCGTGGCCCGGCGCCTCGTCCGCCGGTACGCGGGCGCGGTCGCCCCCGCAACCCCCGCGACCCCCGCCGCCCGCGCGGCTCCGGCTCCGGCGCCGGCGCCGGCGGCCGCGGACGCCGGCCTCACGCGCCGCGAGGCGCTCGTGCGCGCGGCCCTCGCCGTCCCGCCGCTCCTGCTCGCCGGGGCGACGGCGCAGTCCTGGTCCTTGCGCGGCCGGTTCGACGTCCGGCACGTGCGCGTCCCGATCCCGGGCCTGCCGGCGGGCCTCGACGGGATGACGATCGCCCACGTCAGCGACCTCCACATCGGCCGGCTCATCGACGCCGAGCTGCTCGAGCCCGTGGTCGCGGCCGTCACCCGCCTCGCCTGCGACCTCGTGGTCGTGACGGGCGACACCGTCGACCGGAGCAACGACTACCTGCCGCCCTGCATCGACGCCTTCCGGCGCATGCGGGCGCCGCTCGGGCTCTACGCCTGCCTCGGGAACCACGACCGGATCGACGACGCCGCCGTCTTCGTCCGGAGCCTGCGGGCCGCCGACATCCACGGCCAGGGCCCGCGGACGCTGCTTACGGACGAGTCGGTCGTCATCGAGCGGGGCGGCGAGGCCTTCGTCCTCGGCGGCGTGGACTACGGGCGCGGCGACGAGCGGCACCGGGCGCTCGTCGCGAAGGCCTTCGCGGCCGCGCCGCCGCGCCTGCCGCGGATCCTCCTCGCCCACCACCCGCACGTCTTCGACGCGGCGGCGCCCGCGGGCGTCGACCTGACGCTCGCCGGCCACACGCACGGCGGCCAGATCGTCCTCTTCCGCCGCGACGAGGAGGCCGTCCTCGACCCCGACACGATCGCCCGCTCGGGCGAGACGCTGGCGCCCGGCGCCCTCCTCTTCCGCTACCTCGAGGGCCTCTACGAGCGGCGCGGCCGCTTCCTCTTCGTCAGCCGCGGCGCCGGGAACTGGTGGCCCCTCCGCATCAACTGCCCGGCCGAGGTCACGCGCCTGACCCTCGTCGCCGCGCCGCCGCCCGCGCCCACGCCTCCATGACCGAGAGCAGGTCCGCATGAGCGACACCGCCGCCGCCTCGAAGGCCGCCCCGGCCGTCCACGTCGCCCGCGTCGCCCGCGAGCTCGGGCTCGGGGTCCCGCAGGTCGAGGGCGCGGCCCGGCTCCTCGAGGGCGGCGCGACCGTCCCCTTCATCGCCCGCTACCGCAAGGAGGCGACGGGGTCGCTCGACGAGGTGCAGATCGGCGCCGTCCGCGACCGGCTCCAGGACCTGGCCGCGCTCGACGACCGGGCGGCCGCGATCCTGCGCTCCCTCGAGGAGCGCGCGCTCCTGACGGACGAGCTCCGGGCGCGCGTGCTCGCCGCCGACACGCTCGCCGCGCTCGAGGACGTCTACCTGCCCTACCGGCCGAAGCGGCGCACGCGGGCGACGATCGCGCGCGAGAAGGGGCTCGAGCCGCTCGCCCGGCGGCTCCTCGAGCAGGCGCCGGGCCTCGACCCCGGGGCGGCGGCGGCCGCGTTCATCGACCCCGCGAAGGGCGTCGCGAGCGCCGACGAGGCGCTCGCGGGGGCGCGCGACATCGTCGCCGAGACGGTCAACGAGGACGCCGGCGCCCGCGCCGAGATGCGCGACCTCTTCGCCCGGAAGGCGACGATCGGGACGCGCGTCGCCTCGGGCCAGGAGGTCCCGGGGGCGAAGTTCCGCGACTACTTCGCGTGGGAGGAGCCGCTCGCGAAGGCGCCGTCGCACCGCGTGCTCGCCATGCGCCGCGGCGAGAAGGAGGAGTTCCTCCACCTGCGCGTCGAGGTGCCGGAGAGCGAGGCCCTGTCGTCGCTCGAGCGCCGCTTCGTCCGCGGCCCCGGCGCCGGAGCGGCCGCCGACCAGGTCCGCCAGGCCGTGCGCGACGCGTGGAAGCGGCTGCTGGCCCCGTCCCTCGAGACCGAGGCGCGGGCCGCCTCGAAGCAGCGCGCCGACGCCGAGGCGATCGCCGTCTTCGCCCGCAACCTCCGGGAGCTGCTGCTCGCGCCGGCGCTCGGGCGCAAGGCCGTCCTCGCCGTCGACCCCGGGTTCCGGACGGGCTGCAAGGTCGCCTGCCTCGACCCCCAGGGGAAGCTCCTGCACCACGACCTGATCCACCCCCACGGCGGGGCGCGCGAGCGCGAGGCCGCCGGGCGCACGGTCGCGGCGCTCTGCGCGCGTCACGCGGTCGAGGCGATCGCGGTCGGCAACGGCACGGGCGGGCGCGAGACCGAGGCGTTCGTCCGCGCCCTCGACCTCCCCGGGCGGCCGCCCGTCGTCCTCGTCAACGAGAGCGGCGCCTCGATCTACTCCGCCTCGGAGGTCGCCCGCGAGGAGTTCCCGGACCTCGACCTGACCGTGCGCGGGGCCGTCTCCATCGGGCGGCGGCTCATGGACCCGCTCGCCGAGCTGGTGAAGATCGAGCCCCGGTCGATCGGCGTCGGGCAGTACCAGCACGACGTGGACCAGGAGGCGCTGCGCCTGAGCCTCGACGACGTCGTCGCCAGCGCCGTCAACTCGGTCGGCGTCGAGGTCAACACGGCGAGCCGGCAGCTCCTCGGCCACGTCTCGGGCCTCGGCCCGCGCGCCGCCGCGAGCATCGTCGCCCACCGCGACGCGAACGGCCCGTTCCGCTCGCGGCGCGCGCTCCAGGACGTCGCCGGCATCGGCCCGAAGACGTTCGAGCAGGCGGCCGGCTTCCTCCGCATCCGCGACGGCGACGAGCCGCTCGACGCGAGCGCCGTCCACCCCGAGAGCTACCCGGTCGTCCAGGCCATGGCCCGCGACCAGGGCTGCGCGGTCGCCGACCTGCTGCGCGATGCCGAGCGACGGCGGCGGATCGCGCCCGAGCGCTACGCGACCGAGCGCGTCGGGCTGCCGACGCTCCGCGACATCCTGGCCGAGCTCGAGAAGCCGGGGCGCGACCCGCGCGAGCGCTTCGACCCCGTCCGCTTCGCCGAGGGGATCGAGAAGCTCGAGGACCTCTCGCCCGGTCTGCGCCTCGAGGGCGTCGTCACGAACGTGACCGCCTTCGGCGCCTTCGTCGACGTCGGCGTCCACCAGGACGGCCTCGTCCACATAAGCCAGCTCGCCGACCGGCGCGTCGCCGAGCCGGGCGAGGTCGTGCGCGTCGGCCAGAAGGTGACGGTCACCGTCCTCGACGTCGACCTCGAGCGGCGCCGGATCTCGCTCTCCATGCGCTCGAGCCCGCAGGCGCCGCGGGCGGCGGCGGCCCGGCCGCCGCCCGCGCCGGCCGCGCGCGCACCCGAGCCGCGCCGGCCCGAGCCTCGGGCGCCCGAGCCGCCGAAGACGCGGCTCGGCGAGCTCCTCGAGGGGCTGAAGGAGCGCATCGAGACGAAGGAGCCGCGCCGCCCGCGCGGCTGAGGGGCGAGGCACGAGACGGGCTACAGGATCCCGACGTAGACCCGCGTCGCCGTGCCGAAGCCTATGATCTCGCCCTCGGCGAGCGCGTGCTCGTAAACGAGCTGGTCGCTCAGGAACGTCCCGTTCTTCGAGCCGAGGTCGCAGACGATGAAGCCCCCGACCTCGGGCCGGATCTCGCAGTGCCGCGACGAGACGCCCGGGTCGTTGAGCGCCAGGTCGCACGGCGGGCCGCCCGCGCGGCCGACGATCACCGGATGCTGCCCGAAGAACGCGGTCGCGCCCTTGTTCGGCCCCTCGAAGACGAAGAGGAAGCCCTTCGCGCCCTGCTCCTCGGCGAGCTTGCGGGCGGAGACGATCCCCGCCATCGACGACAGCCGCTGCTGCGGCCGGTAGTCCGCCGTGATCGTCTGGTCGGTCGCCGCCACCGGCTGCTGCGGGTGACAGAACGGGCACGGGACCCGCGGCAGCAAGGGGCGGCCGCAGCCCGCGCACGTGCCGTGGCTCGGGGTCGGGGCCTTCGGGGTCCCCGGGGGCGCCGCCACCCTTCCCGATCCCGACTGGACCTTCACCCCGCCGGGCGGCGTCGCGGCCGCGGCCCCCGCCTTCGGCTGGTCCTTGCCGCCTCCGAATAGCCTCGAGAGCAGGCCCATGCTTCCCTCCGCTCGCTCTCCGGGTTCGACTCACCACTTTACCCCGGCGGAGCGGTGGCGGCCAGTCCCCACCCTCGATGCCCCGTGTTGCGGCCTCCGACCTCGGCTCGGCCTCGGGCCACGCGGCGGATCGTCCAGAGCCTGTCTTGCCCTCCTCTCCGGCCGGGCCGGGCGCTCCCTCGACCGGACCGCCGCGGCCGCCCCGGACGTCTCCCGCTTCCTCGCCAGCCTGGCCGGGGCGCGCGGCTCGCGCAAGCGCGCCGCGGGCCGGACCCGCGCGACGCCGACGCGGGGCCGGAGGTTAGGCGCGAGGGCCTCCCGTCGGCGCGCGGGCGGCGGATCGGCGGTCGGTCCGCGCCGGCGAGCCCTCATCGTCTCCGACCTTGCGCCGGGAAGCGGGAGTCGCGGGCGCGTCACCCGGTGTTCTGGAGCCCGCGCGCGATCCCGCGCACGGTCGCGAAGAGCGCTTGCTCGAGCTCCGGGTCCTTGCGGCCGCCGGCGCGCCAGCGGCCGAGGAGCTCGACCTGGACGAGGCTCATGGGGTCGACGTACGGGTTGCGGAGCCGGATCGCGCGCCGGAGGACGGCGTCGCGGTCGAGGAGCTCGCGGGTCTCCTGGACGTCGCAGACGAGCCGGCGCGTGAGCTCGAACTCGGCGAGGACGAGCGGGTAGATGCGCGCGCCGGCCTTGCCGGCGAGCTCGGCGTAGCGCGCGGCGATCGGCATGTCCGCCTTGGCGAGGACCATCTCGACGTCGGAGAGGAGGTTCGCGAAGGTCGGCCAGGCCCGCGCCATCTCGCGCAGGCGGTCGATCCCGTGCCGCTCGGCGGCGCGCGCGAGCGCCGCGCCCGCGCCGTACCAGCCGGGGAGGATGTGACGGCTCTGCGTCCAGGCGAAGACCCACGGGATCGCGCGCAGGTCCTCGATCCCGGACTGGCCCGTGCGCTTCGCCGGGCGCGAGCCGATGTTGAGGCGCTCGATGACGTCGATCGGCGTGGCGGCGCGGAAGTACGCCTCGAACTGGCGGTCGTCGAAGACGAGGGCGCGGTAAGCGGCGCGGCTCTCGCGGGCGATGTCGGCCGCCACGGCGGCGAAGGCGATCTCGGGCGGCGGCCCGGCGGGGCTCGCCGCCCCGGCGAGGCCCGGCGCCGGGTGGAGGTCGCGGGCCGTGGTCTCGAGGACCGCGCCCGTCATCAGCTCGAGCGTCCGGAGCGCGATCGCGCGCAGGCCGTACTTCGCGTGGATGATCTCGCCCTGCTCGGTCACGCGCAGGCGCCCGCGCACCGCGCCCGGCGGCTCGGCGAGGACGGCGGCGCGCGGCTTCGTCCCGCCCCGGCTGGCCGTCCCGCCGCGCCCGTGGAAGAGGGTGAGGCGGGCGCCGGCGGCGTCCGCCGCCCGGACGAGCGCGACCTCGGCGTCGTGAAGCGCGAAGCGCGAGGCGGCGATGCCCGACTCCTTGTTGCTGTCCGAGTAGCCGAGCATGACGACCTGCCGGCCGCCGCGGCCGTCCACGTGGGCGCGGTAGCGCGGGTCGGCGAGCAGCGCCGAGAGCGTGCGGGCGGCGTGCCGGAGGTCGTCCACCGTCTCGAAGAGCGGGGCGACGTCGAGCGGCACCGCGCCCGTCGCCCCCTCCACGAACCCGGCGCGGCGCGCCAGCTCGAGGACCGCCAGGACGTCGTCCGGGCCGCGCGCCATGCTGACGATGTACGGGCCGATCGCGTCCGGGCCGTAGCGGGCGCGGGCGGCGGCGATCGCGCGCATGACCTCGAGGGCGCGCTCCGCGTCCGGCCCGGCGCCCGCCAGCGCCCGCCGGTGGACGTCGGCGTGCTGGCGGACGTCGAGCGTCGCCAGGTGGAACCCGAACGTCCGGAGGCGCCGGATCAGGCGCTCGACGAGGAACAGGCCGGCGTTGCGGCCGCGCCCCCCGAGCAGGCTCCGCGCCACGAGCTCCAGGTCGGCCTCGAGGTCGGCCGGCGAGGCGTACCCGGCGCCGGCGCGCCCGGCCTCCACCCCCGTGGCGTCGAGCCGCGCCGAGACGAGCCACAGGAACCGGCGGTACGGCATGTCGCGGTACCGCTCGAGGGCCTGCGGCCGGACCTCGGGGAGGAGGGCGGCGTACGCCTCGGCGCGCTCGGCGAGGGCCGCGTCCACCGGGGCGAGCGCCGCCGACTGGCTCAGGTGGTCGAAGAGCGCCCGCACCTCGCCCCGGTAGCGGCGGAGGACGAGCTCGCGCTGGCGGGCGAGCGTCGCCCGGATCGTGTCCGCGCCGACGTTCGGGTTCCCGTCCATGTCGCCGCCGACCCAGGAGGCGAAGCGCACCACCGGGCACGGCAGGTCGCGGTCCGCCCCCTCGCCGTACACGGCGCGGAGGGCGTCGCCGAGCGCCTCGTAGAACGCCGGGACGATCCGGTAGACGACCTCGCTCAGGTAGAAGACGACGTGCTCGACCTCGTCCGCGACCGTCGGCCGCTCCTGGAGATGCTCCTCGGTCTGCCAGGCGATCGTCACCTCGTTGCGGATGCGGGCGAGCGCGGCCGCCTCCTCCTGGGGCAGGAGCCGTCCCGGGTCGATCCGGTCGACGAGCGCGCGCGCGAACCGCTGCTCCTTCACGAGCAGCGTGCGCCGGATCGCCTCGGTCGGGTGCGCCGTGAAGACCGGCACGACCTCGGTCGCCGAGAGCAGCCGGCGCAGGCCGTCCTGGTCCACGCCGCCTTCGCGGAGCGCCCGCACGGCCGCCTCGAGGCTCCCCGGCTGCGCCGTCCGCCGCCGGAGGTAGTCCTGCCGGCGCCGGATCCGGTGGACGCGCTCGGCCATGTTGACGAGCCCGAAGTAGGCCGAGAACGCGCGCACGACCTGGGTCGCCTCGCGCGCCCCGAGGCCGCGGAGCCCTTCGACCAGCTCCTTCTCGGCCCCCGCCTCCCCCGACCGCCGCCGCCTTGCCGCGAGCCGCGCCGCCTCGACGCGCGCGAACAGCGCCTCGCCGCCCTGCTCCTTCAGCACCTCCCCGAGGAGCGCCCCGAGCGTGCGGACGTCGTCGCGGAGCGGGACGTCCTTCGGCGGGAAGGTCGCGTGCTGGCGCTGGCTCTGGCTCTGGGTCTGGCTCTGGGTCTTCGATTCGGGGCGCCGGTCCATGGCGGCCCATGGTACTCGGCGGAGGGGGGATGGTCCACGGACGCGCGCGCCGGTCCGCCCCGGCGCCCCGGCGCGACCTCAGGCGCGGGCCGCTTCCCATGCGCCCGAGAGGGCACCCATCGGATCAGGACCCCGGCGGGGGAGGGGCGCGGCGGATGAGGCCGGTGAGGAGCAGGCGCTCGAGCCGATCCTTGACGTCGGCGTGGAGGCGGGCGACGAGGGCCGTGTCGTCGGCGGCTTCAGGCGGCGCGTCGGGGCGGAGCGGCTCGCCGACGACGAACGTGAGCTGGGCCGGGCGGGGGAGCGGGCCGACGCCGCGGAGGCCGGGCGGGGCGTACTTCTCGTGGCCGAGGAGGGTGACGAGGAGCCGCCCGAGGGGCGAGCGCGCGACCTCCTCCGGCTCGGCGACGACGTCGTAGTAATCGTCGACGCCGACGCCCGCGACCGGGACGATCGGGACGCCGGCGCGGAGGGCGACGCGCACGAAGCCCGTGGACTTGCTCCACGCCAGGCGGTAGCGGCCGGCGGACCCCTTGAAAGCCTCGCGCGCCCCGCCCGGGTAGACGAGGACGAGGTCGCCGCGCCGGAGGAGGGCGACGGCGTTGTCGGGCGTGCCGGCGACGTGGCCGAGGCGCTCGAGCAGGAGCTTCAGGGCCGGGACGCGGAAGGCCGTGCGCTCGACGAGCGCGCGCGGCAGGCGGCGCGTGCGGCGGTAGACCCCGAAGACGAGCTCGACCGCGTCGAAGCCCATGGGCCCGTGGTTGCTGACGAGCAGCGCCCCGCCCTCCGGGAGCCGCTCGATCCCCTCGACCTCCGTCCGGAAGTAGAGGGCCAACGGGCGCGCGAGCGCCTCGGCGCGGTCGATCGCGACCGGGTCGAGGTCGCGCTCGGGCGCCGTGCGCGGCGGGAGCAGGCGGTCGAAGAGGGCGGCCAGGTCGTCGGGTGGAGCCATGCGCGGGTTCGCGTCTCCTCTCTCTCCGCCCCTCCGGGCCCCGTCACCCGAGGCGGTCGATCCGGCCGACCTCGATCGCCCGCGCCGCCGTGCGGCCGATCACGGCGACCGCGAGGATCATGAGGGCGAAGCGCTCGTCCTTCGTCAGGCCCTGGGCGAAGCGATAGTAGATCTGCTGGGCGATGACCGCGACCTTGAAGAGGCCGTAGACGTAGGCGAAGAGGACGTCCTCCTCGGCGATCGGCCGGCCGGAGCGGGCGGCGTAGCGGGCGACGACCTCGCGCCGCCCGAGGTTCCCCGGCACGAGCGTCGGCCCGAGCGGGAGCTGGCGGTGGTCCTCGGCGTCGTCCGGGTCGATCCAGTACGCGAGCGACGTCCCGAGGTCGAGGAGCGGGTCGCCGACCGTCGCCATCTCCCAGTCGAGGACGGCCCGGATCGTCGCGAGCTCCGAGGGGTCGAGGACGAGGTTGTCGTACTTGTAGTCGTTGTGGACGAGCGCGGCGGGCCGGGCGCCCGACCGGCCCGGCTCGCCGGCCGGCAGGCGCTCGACGAGCCAGGCGGCGGCGCGCTCGAGCTCGGGGATGTCGTCGGTGCGCGCGGCCCGGTAGCGCTCGGTCCAGCCCCGGACCTGGCGCTCGACGTAGCCCTCGGGGTGCCCGAGGTCGGCGAGCCCGGCGGCGACGGGGTCGACCTCGTGCAGCTCGACGAGCCCGTCGACGAGCGCCTGGCTGACGCGCCGCATCGTCGCCGCGTCGACCGCCAGCCCGCGCGGCAGGCGGCTCCCGCGGAGGACGACGCCGGTCGCCCGCTCGGCCACGTAGAACGGCGCCCCGATCACCCGGAGGTCCGTGCAGTGGGCGAGCGCGCGCGGCGCCTTCGGGTAGACGGCGAAGAGGCGCGAGAGGATCCGGTACTCGCGCTCCATGTCGTGGGCCGTCTTCACCTTCGACCCGAACGGCGGGCGGCGGAGGACGAGCTCGCGCCCGCCCGCGCGCACGAGGTAAGTGAGGTTCGAGTGGCCGCCCGGAAACTGGGCGATCTCGATGGGCGGCGCGGCGCCGGGCACGCTGGCCGCGAGCCACGCCTCGAGCGCGGGCGCGTCCAGCTCCTCGCCCGCCCGGACGGGGCGCGGCTCGTCGAGCGGCGCCGCGGGGGCCGTCACCCCTGCACCTCGAGCCCGTAGCCGCGCAGGATCCGCTTCGCGACCGACGTCTTGTGGACCTCGTCCGGGCCGTCGTAGATCCGCGCCGCCCGCTCGTGCCGGTACCACCAGGCGAGCGGGAGCAGGTCCGTGAGCCCGAGCGCGCCGTGGACCTGGATCGCGCGGTCGAGCACGCGCTGGAGGACGCCGGCGACGAAGAACTTGATGAGGGCGATCTCCTCGCGGGCCGCGTACGCGCCCTCGCGGTCGATCTTCCAGGCCGTCTCGAGGACCATGAGGCGCGAGGCCCGGATCTCGGCCCGGCTCTCGGCGATCCACTCCTGGACGGCGCCCCGCGTCCCGAGCGGCTTCCCGGGCGACAGCTCGCGCCGCGCCGCCCGCTCGCAGAGGAGCTCGAAGGCGCGCTCGCAGATGCCGATCCAGCGCATGCAGTGGTGGATGCGGCCCGGGCCGAGGCGCTCCTGGGCCAGGACGAAGCCCGCCCCCTCGTCGCCGATCCGGTTCGCCTGCGGGACGCGGCAGGCGCGGAGCCGCACCTCGGCGTGGCTCGCGTAGTCCTCGCCCGGCTCGCCCATGACGGGGAGGTTCCGCTCGATCTCGAAGCCCGGCGTGTCGCAGGGGACGATCAGCATCGACGCTCGCAGGTGGGCGTCGGCCCCCGGGTCGGTCACGGCCATGACGACCGCGAACGCCGCCCCGTCGGCGCTCGACGTGAACCACTTGTGGCCGTCGATCACGTAGTCGGCCCCGTCGCGCACGGCGCGCGTGCCGAGCCAGGTCGGGTTCGACCCGGGGAACTCGGGCTCCGTCATGGCGAAGCAGCTCCGGACCTCGCCGCGCGCGAGCGGACGCAGGAACCGCTCGCGCTGCGCCTCCGTCCCGTGCTGGAGGAGCAGCTCCATGTTGCCGATGTCCGGCGCCTGGCAGTTGAGGACGTAGTGGCCGATCGGGCTCCGGCCGAGCGCCTCGCTCACGTGGGCGAACTCCTCGAGCGTCAGCCCGAGGCCGCCGTACGCGGCCGGGAGCGGCGGGGCGAAGAGCGAGGCGGCGCGCGCGAGCGCCCGCTTCTCCTCGAGCGCGGGCTTCAGGGCCCGGAACCCCTCGGTCGCGAGCCGCGTCTCGAGCGGGTACACCTCGCGCTCGAGGAGCTCGCGGACGCGCCGGACGAGGTCGCGCACCTTGTCGGGGATCGAGAAGTCCATGCCCGCATTCTAACGTCTTGACGCCTCTCCCACGCCCGAGCAAAAGACCACGCCTCGCGTGTCGAGGGCGCGTGACGGTCGAGGGGCTCGGGCAGCGCTCGATCCGCCGCCCGCCCGTCACACCTTGATGTAGATCCGCCGGCGGTCGAGCCAGGCCATGACCGCGAGCCACCCGAGCACGTACGCGACCGCGTAGGCGAGCGACGTGAGCTCCGTGCTCGCGCCGCGGGCGAAGACGTGCCCGTAGAGCCAGCGCTTCGCCGAGAGCACGGAGAGCGTGCGCGCGAGCAGGCTCGAGAGGAAGAAGGCGGCGATCGGGTTCACGCCGAAGAGGACGAGCGGCCGCGCCCAGCGCTTGTAGCCGGCGATGTCCGTCGCGACGTAGCACGCGGCGAGCGAGACGAGCGCGAGCCCGCTCGTCAGCAGGACGTACGACGGCGTCCACAGGCTCTTGTTGATCGGGATCCACGCGTCGGCCGCGAGGCCGAGGGCCGCCAGGACGACCCCGGCCGCGACGAGGCCGCGCACGCGCGCGGCCGGCGAGCGCGCCGGGTCGAGCAGGAACCGGCCGGCGAGCGCGCCCGAGAGCGCGGTCGCGATGGCCGGGAGCGTCGAGAGGAGCCCCTCGGGGTCGTACTGCGGCGTGTAGAGGTGCGCGGGGCCGAGCAGCGCGCGGTCGAGCCAGGCGGCGAGGTTGCCGCCGGGCGAGAGGTCGAAGGCGCCGAACCCGACGGCGACGCCGTAGCCCGCGCCGAGCGCGACCGCGGCCGCCGCCCAGGCGCGCGGGCCCGTCTTCAGCACGAGGAGCGACGCGGCCGCGTAGACGAGCCCGATGCGCTGGAGCACGCCCGGGATCCGCACGGGCAGCCGGAGCGGAAACACGTTGAGGACGAGCCCGAGGGCGAAGAGGATCGCCGCCCGCCTGAGGATCCGGAGGACGAGCGCCCGCTCGTCCGCACCCTCGCCGCGCCGCCGCCGGAACGCGAGCGGGATCGCGACCCCGAGGATGAAGACGAAGAACGGGAAGACGAGGTCGGTCGCCGTGCAGCCGTGCCACTCGGCGTGGCGGAGCTGGGCGTAGACGTGCTTCCAGTCGCCGGGGTTGTTGACGAGGATCATCCCGGCGATCGTCACGCCGCGGAAGATGTCGAGCGCGAGGAGGCGCTCGGGGGGCGGCGACTCGGGGGCGACGGCGTGAATCGCGTGGGTCACGCCCCCGAGTCTAACCGCCCTCGCCTCTTCCCGCTAGACTAGATGTACGTGTCGCAGTAGAACCCGTCGTCGTCCGGCCCCCGCGACCGCGAGCCCGTCTCGGCGACGCCCCCGCGCTCGAGCGCGCCGACCTCGTGCCGGAGCTCGCGCGACGACTCGAGCATCGAGTCCACCAGGCCCTCGAGGGCGACCAGCTTCTCGCGCATCTCCCGCACCGTCTCCTCGAACCGGGCGTCCATGAAGGCACCTCCCCGCTCTCCCCCGACGTGCCGGCTGGGGTGTCCGGCGATCCTTGATGGCAATCCGGGTGCCAGGCCCGCCGACCGCGCCCGGTTGCGCTCGGAGATCGGCCAGGCGCGCGCCTCGCCGGGCGGTCCGCCCGCGGCGCCGCGCCGTCCGGGCGACTGCACCGCCCTGCCCCGGAACGCGACGCCGTTGCCGCGTTTCTCAGCAGGCGAAAGAGGGGGCTGGAACCCGCGGGCCTCCCGGAGGTCCAATACCGGTGTCCGGAGGGAGGATCGACGTCCATGCCGCTCACGCCCCGCGCCCGCGTCCGCATCCCGCGCTGTGCCTTCGTGCTCGCCGCCATCCTCGGCCTCGTCGCCGTCGGCCTCGGCGACGAGAACCCGCCCCGCACGGTCGAGGCGGGCGACAAGCTCTTCGAGGAGAAGAACTACCTCGAGGCGGCGAAGGCCTACGAGGGCTACCTCGCCGACCACGGCGCCGCCGACCCCGAGAAGGCGTGGCGCGCCTCCACGCGCCGGGTCGTCGCCCTCGTCCGCCTCCAGCGGTTCGGCGAGGCGGAGGCGGCGGCGCTCGAGATGCCGGCGCGCTTCGCCGCCGGATCGATCTGGCAGGCGCGCGCCGAGCGGTTCGCCGGCAACCTCCTCATCGACCTCCCGCACCACGGGACCCGCCAGGGCGGGACGTGGCAGCGCGGCGTCTACGGCCAGGGGATCTACACGACGCGGTTCGGCAAGGACCGCGCCGAGGCCGTCAAGCATCTCGAGGCGGCCCGCGACCTCTACGCCAGGCTCGACGCGGCGAAGGCCGAGGGCCTGAAGCGCGAGGAGCGCATCGCCGCCCTCTTCGACCTGGTGGACGCCCTCGCCCGCTTCGGTCCGTACGACCTCTCCCACTGGCAGGGCTGGTACCAGGAGGAGGACGAGGCGGACGGCACGGTCGGCGCCGCCGAGGAGGAGTGGCGCCGCTACCGCGTGCGCGAAGGCGCCCGGAAGGGCGTGGAGATCGACGCGCAGGGCCGGCCCGTCTTCGAGCCGAAGCCGGAGGCGTACGCCGCCGACCTGACGCCGACCCGCAAGATGAAGTTCCTGCTCGCCGAGGCCGCCTCCCTCGACCCGACCGACGAGCGGAAGCTCGAGGCCGAGAGCGTCTACCGCGCGGCCATGCTCGCCCGCGCCCGCTACGGGCCCGAGCGGCTCGCGCGCGCCTACCAGTACGGCTACGGCGGCCACGCGCAGGCGCAGCCGGGCGAGGAGAAGCTCGCGAAGCTCGCCGACGACGAGGCCCTGACCCTCGTCGGCGGCAAGCTGGCGGTCCTCAAGCTCCCGCCCGACGAGGACCCGCTCGCGCTGCTCGCGACCGTCGCCGGGAAGTTCCCGAAGAGCGGCGTCGCCGATGAGGCCCTGCTCGCGACCGGCCTCTACCGCCAGTCGCGCGAGCAGTTCCCGAAGGCGCTCGACGCCTACGCGGCCCTCGAGAAGCTCCACGCCGACAGCCGTTGGGTCCCGGCCGCGAAGGCCGAGGCGGCCCGCATCCGCCAGGAGGAGGTCGTCCTCGGGCCGACGGGCGTCCAGCTCGCCGGCGATGCGGCCCTCCTCGAGCCGCTCCACCGCAACGTCGACGGCATCGCCTTCGAGGCCCGGCGCCTCGACCTCGTCCGCGTCGTCCGCGACATCCTGGCCGCCTGCGAGGCCGATCGCGACGACGCCAACCCGTGGACCCTCCAGGACCTCTCGGGGCACCTCATCCGCAACGACCTGTACGCGAAGTACCTCGCGGGCGGGCCGGCCGTCGACACGTTCGCCGAGAAGGTGGTCCGGCGCGCCGACCACGGCTACACGAAGACGAAGCTCGTCACGCCGCTCCGCGAGCGCGGCGCCTACGTCGTGCAGGCGAAGGCCGGCAGGGCGCAGGCCTACGGCTTCGTCCTCCTCGACGACCTCGCGATCGTCGAGAAGGACGCGAAGGGCGGGAAGCTCATCTACGTGTGCGACGCCCGCACCGGCCGCCCCGTCCAGGGCGCGAAGCTCGAGGTCTTCGAGGTCTGGACGACCTGGGAGCCGCAGGCGACGCGCGGGCACCACCACGTGGCCCGCACCGACACGGCCAGCGGCCGGGACGGGACGGCCGTCGTCGCGCACCGCTGCCCGGAGACCCATTCGTGCCAGCTCGTGACGATCGCTCGCACGGACGACGGGCGGGTCGCGATCTCCGGCCTCGGCTGGTGGAGCCGCTACCACCCGAGCGGCACGTACGAGGGGACGCGCGCCTACATCGTCACGGACCGCCCCGTCTACCGCCCCGGCCAGACCGTGCAGATGAAGGTCTGGGTGCGCCCCATGAGCGGGGGCGAGTACCGGAAGGCGCGGGCCGGCGAGCGCGTCGAGATCAAGGTCTACGACCCGAAGGGCCAGGAGATCCGCCACGCGACCCGCGAGACGGACGCCTTCGGCGGCGTCGACGCCGACCTCGTCCTCGGGGCCGAGCCGCCGCTCGGGCTCTACTCGATCTACGTCGGGTCCGAGCACGGCGGCACGTGGGCGGCCGGCAACCAGTTCCGGGTCGAGGAGTACCGAAAGCCCGAGTTCGAGGTCCTGGTCGAGCCGTCCGCCTCGCAGGTGAAGCTCGGCGGGAAGCTCGAGGCCGTGATCCGCGCCCGCTACCACTTCGGCGGCCCGGTCGCGGAGGCCCTCGTCAGCTACAAGGTCTTCCGCGAGCCGTTCCGCTTCGAGTGGTTCGAGCCGGGGGTCTGGGACTGGCTCTACGGGCCGGGCTACGGCCTCTGTCGCTACCCGTGCCAGTGGTTCGGCTGGTGGGCCCGCTGGGGCTGGTTCTGGGGCGGGGTGCCGTCGCGCGAGCTGGTCTCGGCCGGCGAGGGCGCGATCGGCGCCGACGGCACGCTCAAGGTCGAGATCGACACGGGGCCGGCGCTCCGCGACCACGCCGACACCGACCACCGCTACGTCGTCGAGGCCGATGTGCGCGACGCCAGCCGCCGCACGATCTCGGGCGAAGGCGCCGTCCTGGCCACGCGCCAGGCGCTCTACGCCTTCGTCGAGACGGACCGCGGCTTCTATCGCCCGGGCGACACGGTCTTCGCGACCGTGCGCACGCTCGGGGCGGACGGCCGCCCGGCGCGCGCCGATGGCGCGTGGCAGCTCGCCCGCGTCCTCTTCACGGGCGAGAGCGGCGACAGGATCGTCGAGGAGCCCCTCGACCCGCCGACGGCCGCCGCGACCGGCGAGGACGGCCGGCTGGCGTTCTCGGTCGTCGCGCTCGCGAGCGGGCAGTACCGGCTGACGTTCGAGACGAAGGACGCCTTCGGCGAGACGGTCATCGGGACGACGCTCATCTTCGTCTACGGCGCCGACCTCGAGGGGCGCATCTTCAAGTTCAACGACCTCGAGCTCGTGACCGACAAGCGCACGTACGCGCCCGGCGAGACCGCGCGCGTGCTCTGGCGGGCGGCCCACGCCGACCCGACGCTGCTCTTCGCCGACCGCGTCGACAACGGGACGCTCGTCGAGCACCGCGTCCTCGAGCTGAAGGGGCGCGCCGGCGTGATCGAGGTCCCGATCGCCAAGGGCGACGTCCCGAACCGCTTCATCGAGGCCAACCTCGTCCGCCTGGGCCGCCTCCACGTCGAGACGCGCGAGCTGCTCGTGCCGCCGCAGGAGGGCGTGGTCGCGGTCACGGTCAAGGCCGACAAGGCCGTCTACAAGCCGGGCGAGGAGGGCACCATCGAGGTCACGACCACGGGCCCGGACGGGGCGCCCGTCGAGGCCCAGGTCGCCCTCATCGCCTACGACAAGGCGGTCCTCCAGATCCAGCCCGAGATGAACCCCGACATCCGGACGTTCTTCTGGGGCCAGAAGCGCTACCACTCACCGCGCCAGACGACGAGCCTCGGGCGGCAGATGAACGCCATGCCGTACGGCCCGATCCACCCGGCGTACCCGTCCTACGGGAGCGTCTACCAGCTCCCCGGGTACTTCGGCGGGTTCGGCGACCGCGAGGTCGACTGGCACGCGGCGGGCGTGATCGAGGAGGGGCGCGAGAGCTACCGGGAGGGCGAGCGGCTCGGCCGGCTGGACGATCTCGCCTCCACGCGCGCCGAGTCGAGCCTGCGGGCCGGCTTCGCCATGGACGCCCGGACGAAGGCGGGCGAGGAGGCCGACGCCCCGGCTTCGCCCGCGCCGGCCGCCGGTCCGGCCGGAAGCGGCGGCGGCGGGCGCGGCCCGGGCCAGGGCCAGGCCTACCAGGGCGCCAAGGTCCGCTCGCGCTTCGCCGACACGGCGCTCTTCGCCCCGGCGGTGACGACGGGCAAGGACGGCAAGGGCCGGGCGAAGATCACGTTCCCCGAGAACCTGACGACCTGGCGCCTCCGCGCCTACGGCATGACGGCCGGGACGCGCGTCGGGTCGGCGACGGGCGAGGTCGTGACGACGAAGGACCTGCTCGTGCGCCTGATCGCGCCGCGCTTCCTCGTCGAGCGCGACGAGGTCGCGATCTCGGCGGTCGTCATGAACCGGCTGAAGACCGAGAAGCGGGCGCGGGTGAGGCTCACCGTCCCCGAGAAGCTGCTGGCCATGGGCCCGGGCCCGGGCTCGGTGGAAGTCGACGTCCCCGCCGGCGGCGAGGCCCGCGTGGACTGGAAGGTTCGCGCGCTCGCGGAAGGGCTGGCCGCCATCGAGGTCGAGGCCCTGACCGACGAGGAGTCGGACGCCACGCGCATCGAGCTGCCCGTCCTCGTCCACGGGGCCGAGCGGCAGGTCGCGAAGGTCGGCTCGCTGCGCGACGCGCCGAAGGGCGACGCCTCGAAGGCGCTCGGCGCGCACACGACGACGTTCACGGTCCCGGCCGAGATCCGCCCCGAGGCGAGCCGCTTCGCGGTGCGCGTGAGCCCGAGCCTGGCCGGGGCCATGCTCGAGGCGCTGCCCTACCTCCTCGACTACCCGTACTGGTGCACGGAGCAGACGCTCAACCGCTTCGTGCCGGCCGTGCAGACCGCGCGCGTCCTGCGCGAGCAGGGCATCGACCTGGAGGAGACGGGCAAGGCGCTCGCGCGCCTGAACCTGAACCCGATCGACTCCGACCACCCGGAGAAGCGGCGGCGCGACTTCGGGTACCACCGGCTGCCCGTCTTCTCGAGGACCGAGCTCGACGCGATCGTCGCCGTCGGCCTCGAGCGCCTCTACGCCATGCAGCACGGCGACGGAGGCTGGGGATGGTGGTCGAACGACGACTCGAGCCCGTACATGACGGCCCTCGTCCTCGACGGGCTGCTCTCGGCGCAGGATGCCGACATCGCCGTCCGCCCGGACGCGATCGAGCGCGGGCTGACGTACCTCCGCGCCTGGGTCGACTCCGACCTCGAGTGGCTGAGGAAGCACCCGCACCAGCTCGTGACGTCGCGGGTCTTCGCCTCCTACGTCCTCGCGCGCCGCAAGCGCCAGAACGACGAGGTCGTGAAGCTCATCGACGCCCACCGCGACCACGCGGGCGCCTACGGCCTCGCGCTCCTCGCCCTCACCTACCACGAGACGGGGAACGGGGTCCGCGCCCGCGAGATCCTGCGCAACGTCCTCCAGCACGTCGAGCGCGACGACGAGAACGAGACCGCCTGGGTGCGCACCGAGGCCGACGGCTGGTGGTGGTGGTGGAACGACGCCATCGAGACGAACGCCTGCGCGCTCCGGGCCGTCGTCGCCCTCGACCCCGGATCGGACCTGGCGCCGCGCCTCGTCAAGTGGCTGCTCGCGAACCGGCGCAACGGCCTCTACTGGCGGAGCACGCGCGACACGGCGGCGGTCGTCGACGCCTTCGCCGACTACCTCGGCGCGCGCCGCGAGCTCGAGGCCGACATGACGGTCACGCTCGCCTGGGACGGCGGCGCGGTAAGGGGCGGCGTCGAGCGGACCTTCAAGATCACGCGCGAGAACCTGTTCACCTTCGACGGCGCCCTCCTCCTCGAAGGGCCCGCGCTCAAGCCGGGCGAGCACTCGCTCACCATCACCCGCGAGGGCAAGGGCGCGCTCTACTGGGCCGCCTACCTCTCCTACTTCACGCTCGAGGAGGACGTGAAGGCGTCGGGCCTCGAGATCAAGGTCGAGCGCCGCTACCACAAGCTCGAGCCGGTGACGCGCGAGACCGAGACGACGGGCGCGAGCGGCCAGGCCCTGACCGAGGAGCGCCTCCGCTACAAGAAGGTCGAGCTCGAGTCCGGCGACCGGGTCAAGACCGGCGACCTCATCGAGGTCGAGCTCCTGCTGACGAGCAAGAACGACTACGACTACCTCTGCTTCGAGGACCCGAAGCCCGCCGGCTGCGAGCCCGTCGCGCTCCGCAGCGGCGCCCGCTACGGCGAGCTGTGCTCGAACATGGAGCTCCGCGACGCGCGCGTCGTCTTCTTCATCGGCTGGCTCGCAAAGGGCACGCACCGCCTGACGTACCGCGTGCGGGCCGAGGCCCCGGGCGACTTCCACGCCCTGCCGGCGCGCGGCCACGCCATGTACGCGCCCGAGCTGCGCGGGAACGCGGACGAGATGCGGCTCGGGATCGAGGACGCGCCCTTGCCCCCGGGGAAGTAGGAGCGGGGCGCCGGGCTTTACCGCGCGGGCGGACGTTCTTATCCTCGGGGGTGCATGCCGGAGCCGAAGGACCGCCGGCGCACGCCGCCGGAGCCGGCCCCACGCGGTCCCGCGCCGATCCGGGGCGGGCGCCGCTTCGGGCGCTACGAGGTCGTCGCCGAGCTCGGCCGCGGGGCCATGGGCGCCGTCTACCGGGCGCGCGACCCCGAGACCGGCGAGACCGTCGCCCTCAAGGTCCTCCTCGAGCGCGCGCTCGCGAAGCGGACGGCCCGCGCCCGGTTCGAGCGCGAGGGGGACCTGGCCACGCGCCTCGCCCACCCGGGGATCGTGCGGGTGCGCGACCGGGGCGAGCAGGACGGCGTCCCCTTCATCATCATGGACTTCGTGGACGGCGAGTCGCTCGCCCAGCGGATCGCGCGCGGGCCGATCCCGGCCGCGGAGGCGATGGGCCTGCTCGAGGCCGTGGCGCGCGCGGTCGGGGTCGCGCACCGCGCCGGCGTCGTCCACCGCGACCTGAAGCCCGAGAACATCCTCATCGACGGGGCCACGGGCGAGCCGCGGGTCACGGACTTCGGGCTCGCGCGCGACCTCACGTCCGACCTCCAGCTCACCGTCGCCGGCACGGGCTGCGGGACGCCGCTCTACATGTCGCCGGAGCAGGCGCGCGGCCGCGGGTCGGAGGTGGACGCCCGGAGCGACGTCTTCACGCTCGGGGTCGTCCTCTACGAGGCGCTCACCGGAAAGCGCCCGTTCGAGGTCGGCGGCCGCGGCCTGCCGGGCCTCCTCGAGTGGATCCGGAACGTGAATCCGCCGCCGCCGAGCCGGTTCGAGCCGGGCCTGCCGCCGGCCGTGGACGCGGTCGTCCGGAAGGCCCTCGCCAAGGACCCGGCCGGCCGCCACGCGAACGCCGACGCGCTCGCCGACGACCTGGCCCGGCTCCTCGGGCGCGAGCCGTCCGCCGCCGCGCGCCCGGGCCGCCTCCGGCGCCGGCTCCTGGCGGCGCTCGCGGCGGCGGCCGCCCTCGCGGCGGCCGCCGCCGCGGCGTGGGTCATCCGCTCGACGTAGCGGCCGGGGCCGGGCCCGCGCCGGGCTACCGGCTCGCCGCCGGCGCGAGGCAGACCGTCTCCCTCACCTTCTCGAGCAGCGCCTCGGCCGTGAACGGCTTGGCGATGAACCTCGTGCCCGCGGTCTCGACCCCTCGCCGGACGATGTCGTCGTCCGTGTGCCCCGACATGAAGAGCACGCCGATCGAAGGGTGCATCTCCCGGAGGCGCTCCGCCAGGTCGCGGCCGGACAGGCCCGGCATGACGACGTCGGTGAGGAGCAGGTGGATCCGCCGGTCGGAGCGCTCGCCGATCCGCAGGGCGTCGCCGCCGTCGCGCGCCTCGACGACCGCGTACCCGTGGTCGGCCAGGAGGCCGCTTATGTACTCGCGGACGAGGGGCTCGTCCTCGACGAGGAGGATCGTCCCCGACCCGCGGGCGCCGGCGGCCGGCGGCCCGAGGGCGGCCGGGAGGGCCGCGCCGCCGCCGGCCGGGCCGCGCGGCGCCGCGTCGTCGAAGGTCTCGACCGGGAGGAAGATCCGGAACGTGCTGCCGCGGCCGGGCTCGCTCTCGACCTCGATGAACCCCCCGCTCTGCTCGACGGTCCCGTAGACCGTCGGGAGCCCGAGGCCCGTCCCCTTCCCGGGCGCCTTCGTCGTGAAGAACGGCTCGAAGAGGTGGGCGCGCACGTCCGCCGTCATGCCGCAACCCGTGTCCGTCACGGCGAGGGACGCGTACGGCCGCGGCGCGCTCGCGCCGGGCCCGGGCTGGTCGCGCGGCGCCTCGCGCGTCACGCGGGCCGTCTCGATCCGCAGCCGCCCGCCCTCGGGCATGGCGTCGCGGGCGTTCACGGCGAGGTTCATGATCGCCTGCTCGAGCTGGAGCGGGTCCGCCCGCACCCAGCCCGCCTCGCCGTCGGCGACGATCTCGAGGTCGACGTCCTCGCCTATGAGGTGCCGCAGCATGCCGGCCATGCCGTGGACGATGGCGTTCGGGTCGATGCGCCTCGGCTCGACGACCTGCTTGCGGCTGAAGGTGAGCAGCCGGTGCGTGAGCGCCTGGGCGCGCTCGCCGGCGCGGTGGATGTGCTCGGCCTTCCGGCGCAGCGGGTCGACGGACGGCAGGGCGCGCAGGAGCTGGGCCGAGTAGCCCGTGATGACCTGGAGGAGGTTGTTGAAGTCGTGGGCGACGCCGCCCGCCAGCCGGCCGACGGCCTCCATCTTCTGCGCCTGGCGGAGCTGGTCCTCGAGGAGCTTGCGCTCGCTCACGTCGCGCATGGCGCCGATCACGCGCACGGGCCGGCCTTCGTCGTCGCGGAGGATGTACCCGCGGTCGTGGACGTGGGCGTACGACCCGTCGGCGCGACGGTAGCGGTACTCCGCCTCGGCGACGGGCCGTCCGGAGCGCAGCACCTCCTCGAGCCCCTCCCGGCCGCCGCGGCGGTCGTCGGGGTGGATCCGGTCGAGCCACCAGCCGACGTTGGGCTCGACGTCCTCCGGCCTGTACCCGAAGAGCGCGTACAGGCCCTCGCTCCACTCGACGCGGTCGTCGACGACGTCCCAGTCCCAGACGGCGTCGTTCGTCGCCCGGGCGAGGACCTGGAAGCGCTCCTCGCTCCGTCGCACCGCGTCCTCGCCGAGCTTGCGCTCCGTTATGTCCTCGGCCAGGCCGCACACGCGCAGGACCACCCCCGCCTCGTCGCGCACGGGGAACGCCCGGTCCCGGATCCACCGGATCGAGCCGTCCGGGCGAACGATGCGGTAGCTCTCGTCGAACTCGCCGGTCTGCCGGAGCTCCAGGTTGGCCCGGCGGACCCGCTCCCGGTCGTCCTCGTGGATCGCCTCCAGCCAGGAGTCGCGCCGCGCGTAGAGGCTCGCGCAGGACCGGCCCCAGACCTGCTCGTACCTGGGGCTCACGTAGAGGAGCGGGGACGCGTCCCTCGGCGCGACCCAGAAGACGGCGCCGATGTTCTCGGCGAGCTGGCGGAACAGCTCCTCGCTCCGGCGCAGGGCGTCCTCGACCTCGGCGCGGTCGAGGGCGGCGGCGAGCACGTTCGCGACCGACTGGAGGAACCGCGCGTCCTCGGGCCCGAACGCCCGGCGGCTCGAGGCGGAGGCCCGCAGGATCCCGCGCGGGCCGCGCGAGCCGCGGACGGCGACGGCGAGCCCGTCCCCGGCCGCGTCCGTCCCGTCGCCGTCGCCGGGCGCGGGCTCGACGAGCCGGCAGCGGTCGACCTCGAGCGTGCGGGCGGCGAGCTCGGTCGCCTCGCGGACGAGGGCGCGCGGGTCCTCGAGGGCGAGCGCCCGCTGGCTCAGCTCGGCGATCGCGGCCTGCTGGCGGACGCGGAGGGCGAGCGCCTCCTCCGCCTTCTTGCGGCGCACGAGGGCGCCGAGCTGGGCGGCGACCGCCGACACCGCCTCGACCAGGCGCTCGTCCTCGTCGCGCGGCTCGAGGACGAAGAACTCGATCGCGGCGACGACCTCGTCGCCCGCGAGGACGGGGATGCCGAAGCCGGCCTTGATCCCCGCCTCGCGCGCGAACGGCGCCCGCGGGAAGTTGGTGTCCTCCGTGACGTCGCGCACCCACGCCGGCCGCTTCGTCGCCCAGACGCGCCCGGGCAGGCCCGAGTCGCGCGGGAACGTGCGGCTCTCGCTGGCCGCGCGGAAGCGCTCGAGGCCGGGGACGGCCACGTGCCAGGCGGGGCTGCAGACGAGCGTCGTCCCGTCGGCGGACGGCGTCCAGGCCTGCCCCATCGCCCAGCCCGTCGCCCGGCACACCTCGTGGAGGACGGTCGCGAGGGCCGAGGTCAGGTCGGAGGCGTCGCTCACCGGGCCGACGAGGCGGAGGAGCAGCCGGCTCACTTCCTCGGATCCCATGGCCGCCAAGGATCGCAGGAACGAGGCGCGCGCGCCAGCCCGTCGATGCGGGACCTCGCCGGTGGATGCGCCGCCGGGGATCGCGTAAGCTGGGGCCGGAGTCGCAGGCGTCGCTAAGGAGAACCGGAGAGGGACGAGGAATGGAGACGCTCGGCCACTTCATCGACGGCCAGGTCGTCGCCGGACGCAGCGGGCGATCGGGCGACGTGTACGATCCGGCGCGCGGCGAGGTCCAGCGCCGGGTCGCCTTCGCCGGCGCCGACGAGACGCGGCAGGCGATCCGCGCCGCCCTGGCCGCCTTCCCGGGATGGGCGCGGACCCCGCCGCTCAAGCGGGCGCGCGTGCTCTTCCGGGCGAAGGAGCGGATCGAGAAGGAGCTCGACGGGCTCGCGGCCATCGTCACGTCCGAGCACGGGAAGGTCCTGAGCGACGCACGCGGCTCCGTCCAGCGCGGCCTCGAGGTCGTCGAGTTCGCCTGCGGCATCCCGCACCTCCTCAAGGGCGACTTCACCGAGAACGTCGGCTCGGACATCGACTCGCACTCGCTCCGCCAGCCGCTCGGCGTCTGCGCGGGGATCACGCCCTTCAACTTCCCGGCGATGGTGCCCCTCTGGATGTTCCCCGTGGCGATCGCCTGCGGGAACACGTTCGTCCTGAAGCCGAGCGAGAAGGACCCGTCGACCTCGATGCGGCTCGCCGAGCTGTTCGCCGAGGCCGGCCTGCCGGCGGGGGTGCTGAACGTCGTGAACGGCGACCGCGAGGCCGTCGACACGATCCTCACCGACCCGGGCGTGCGCGCCGTGAGCTTCGTCGGGTCGACGCCGGTCGCCGAGCACGTCTACCGGACGGCGAGCACCCACGGCAAGCGGGTGCAGGCGCTCGGCGGGGCCAAGAACCACCTCGTCGTCATGCCGGACGCCGACCTCGACCAGGCCGTGGACGCGCTCATGGGCGCGGCCTACGGCTCGGCGGGCGAGCGCTGCATGGCGGTCTCGGTCGGCGTCGCCGTGGGCGGCGTCGGCGACGAGCTCTCGAGGCGGCTGGCGGCGCGCGTGCGCGAGCTGAAGATCGGCCCCGGGACCGACGCCGCCGTCGAGATGGGCCCGCTCGTCACCCGCGAGCACCTCGCCCGGGTCAAGGGCTACGTCGACGTCGGGGTCAAGGAGGGCGCCGAGCTCGTCGTCGACGGGCGCGGGCGCCGGGTCGAGGGTTGCGAGCAGGGGTTCTTCCTCGGCGGCTGCCTCTTCGACCGCGTGACGCCGGGCATGCGGATCTACCGCGAGGAGATCTTCGGCCCCGTGCTGGCGCTCGTGCGCGTGCCCGACTTCGACGCGGCGCTGCGCGTCGTCAACGAGCACGAGTACGGCAACGGGACGGCCATCTTCACGCGCGACGGCGACGTGGCCCGGGCGTTCGCCTCGCAGGTCGCCGCCGGCATGGTCGGGATCAACGTCCCGATCCCGGTCCCCATGGCGTTCCACTGCTTCGGCGGCTGGAAGCGCTCGCTCTTCGGCGTGCAGCACATGCACGGTCCGGACGGCGTCCGCTTCTACACCCAGCTGAAGACCGTGACCTCGCGCTGGCCGACGAGCCTCCAGCGCGGCGCCGAGTTCACCATGCCGACGACGAAGTAGACCGGGCCGGTCGGATCGAGGGAGGCGGCATCCAGGGGTCGGGGCATGAGCTGCGGCGAGATCGTCGGCGAGGCCATCCGGGCGCGGGCGAAGGTCCTCGGGGAGCGCGAGCCGGCGGCCCGCTCCGGCGCGGACATCGAGGCGGTCCACGACATGCGCGTGGCCTCGCGGCGCCTGTGCGCGGCCCTGGCGGTCGGCGAGGCCGGGGCCTGCGGCGGCAGGGGCGCGGAGCGCGTCGCGAAGGCGGCGAGGCGCGTCCGGCGCGCGCTCGGGGCCCCGCGCGAGTGGGACGTGCACGCCGAGACGCTGGGCGTGCTCGAGGCGACGGCGCGCGACGACCTCGAGCGCGCCGCCATCGAGCACGCCCTCGAGTGGGTCGACGCGCGGCGGGCGAAGAAGCGGAAGAGGATGCTGAAGGCGCTCGACCGGATCGACGTCCCGCGGCTCGTCGGGCGCGCGAAGTCGCTGGCCCGGCGGCTCCGCGAGGACGCCGGCGCCGGCGCCGGCGACGGCGGCGGCGACGGGAACGGCGATGGGGACGGCGCGGGCGGCGGCGGCTCGGCCCTGGCGCCGACGGCCCTGGCGATCCTCGAGCCCCGCGCCGTCGCGGCGTTCGAGGCGCGCCCCGACGTCGAGGCCGGCGAGCCGCCCGAGGCCCTGCACGCGTTCCGCATCGCCTTGAAGAAGCTGCGCTACGCCCTCGAGCTGTTCGAGCCCGCCTTCCGCGAGGGCCACGACGTCCTCCTCGCCCGGATCAAGGCGCTCCAGGAGATCCTGGGCCGTCACCGCGACCGCGTCGTCCTCGCCGACATCCTCGGGGATCGCCGCGCCCGCCTCGAGGCCCTCGGGCGCGAGGCGCTCGCCACCGGCCTCTCGCGCGCGATCGACCGCCTGGCGGCCGAGCGGCGGAACCTCTTCCTCGAGCTCGGCGACCGCCTGCAGGGCTTCACGCGCGACGCGTTCCTTACCGACTGCCGCCGCGGCCTCGGGCTCGAGGCCGGGGCCCCGGCCCCGGCCCCGGCCCCGGACGCCGACGCGCAGCCGTAGCGCCGCGGGGATGCTCCTTGCGCCCGGGTGGACGTCCCGGAATAATGGCGACATGCCCGCCCCGTCCGAGAGGCATGCGCTGCACCCCGTGGGCCTGGGGCTCGCCCTGGTCGTGGCTTTCGGGGCGGGCGCGGCCTGGCTCGACGGCGTCGTCCGGGCCGCCTCGCCCGCGCCCGACGCCCGGGCGGCGGCCGTCCGGGAGCCGTCGCCGCTCCGCCGGAGCTCGACGTCCCGCGAGGCGGCGGGGTTCGGCGACCTCGCGCGCCTCGCCGTCGCTCCGTCGAAGGCGCCCGCGCCGCCGCGCTCGCCGGCTTCGTCGTCGCCGTTCGCCGCCGCCGCGTCGCCGGCGGGCCTTCCCTGGGCCCCGGGCGGCGACGGCGGGGCCGTCGCCGCCGCCGCCTCGCGCCACGGCGCGCCGCTCTTCACGCCGGCCGCCCATCCGAAGTCGCCTCGCGCGCCGCCCTCGCGTTCCTGATCGTGCGTTCTGTCCGCGGGCCGGAGGTCGCCCTCCGCGATCCGGGCCGCCTCGTCGATTCAGGAGAACGGGAGGCACCCATGGCCAACGAGCCCGATGCCAGCCTGGCGCCGGTCGTCGGCGGGATGCTCGTCCTCACGAGCTTGATCGCGGTCGTCCTCGCCGTCATCACGTGGAGCACGGGGACGGGGAAGTGGTTCCTCGCCGGCGCGGCGGCGATGATGGCCGGCGGGGTCGCGCTCATCGCGAGGTCGAGCGCGTCGACTTCGTGACGCCGACAGGAGGCCCTCTTGCACTTCGCCGACTTCTTGCGCGACCTCGTCGTCATCCTCGTCGGGGCGAAGCTCTGCGGCGAGCTGGCCGTGCGCCTGCGCCAGCCCGCCGTGCTCGGCGAGCTCGTGGGCGGGGTCGTGCTCGGGGTGGGGGTCCTCCGGCTGATCCACCCCCACGAGCCCGTGCTCCACAACCTGGCGGAGCTCGGCGCCCTGATCCTGCTCTTCGAGATCGGCCTCGAGTGCGACCTGCACGCCCTCCTGGCGTCGGGCGCCCGCGCGCTCGTCCTCGGCGTCACGGGGATCGTGCTGCCGTTCGTCGCCGGCTACGGGCTCATGGTCGCCTGGGGAGAGCCGACGCTCACGGCCGTCTTCATCGGGGCGTCGCTCACGGCCACGAGCATCGGCATCACGGCGCGGATCCTGGCCGACCTGGGGGCGCTCTCCTCGCCCGAGGCGCGGATCGTCATCGGGGCGGCGGTCATCGACGACATCCTCGGCATCGTCATCCTCTCGGTCGTCGAGCGCCTGGGCGCGACGGGGACCGTGGAGCTGGCCCAGCTGGCGCGGATCGTCGGCCTCGCCGTCGGCTTCGTGGTCGTGGCCGTGGTCGTCGGCCAGCTCGCGGCCGAGCGGCTGGTGAGCGTCCTCCAGCGCATGCGCTCGCGCGGGATCCTCATCGTCGGCTCTCTCGTCTTCGCCTTCGCCCTCGCGCTCGGGGCGCACGCGATCGGGTCGGCGACGATCATCGGCGCGTTCACGGCCGGCCTCGTGCTCGCCCGGACCGACCCCAAGGTGGACATCGAGCACGCGCTCAAGCCGATCGCCGACCTGTTCGTCCCCATCTTCTTCGTGGTCGTGGGCGCGCAAGTGGACGTCCGCATCCTGAACCCGCTCGTGCCGGCGAACCGCCCGGTCATCGTCCTGGCGCTCGTCCTCACGCTGGTGGCGATCGCGACCAAGTGGGCGGCCGGGTTCGCCGTGACCGGGCGGAACCTGCGCCGCGTGGCCATGGGCGCCGCCATGGTGCCGCGCGGCGAGGTCGGCCTCATCTTCGCGCAGGTCGGGCTGGCCTCGAGGGCCGTGACCCCGGAGCTCTACGCCGGCGTCGTCGTCGTCGTCATGGCGACGACCTTCTTCGCCCCGCCGGTCCTGGGCGTGCTGTTCGGCCGGCGGCGGGCGGCGGCGGGCGGCGAGCTCAGTCCGCCGCCGCCCTGAGCTGGGCGGGCTGGAGGAGGAAGCCGAGCGCGCCGCCGTCCTGCAGCTCCGCCGGGTCGCACTCGACCAGGCAGAGCGCGGCCTTCTTGAGCGTCAGGCGCAGGCCCGAGGGGTCGCCGGTGAGGAGGAAGGCGGCGAGGCGCGAGAGGCCGGGCTCGTGGCCGACGAGGAGGACGGAGCCTGCGCCCGCCGTCGCGAGGCGGGCCAGCTCCCGGACGACCTCCGTGGGCGGGGCGCCGGGCTCGAGGACGGGCGTCTCGACGACGGCCGACGGCGGGAGGCCGAGCTCCAGGGCGGCGATGTCGGCCGTCTGCCGGGCGCGGACGAGCGGGCTCGTGAGGACCGTCTCGACCGCGATGCCGAGGGCCCGCATGCCGCGGGCCGCCTGGCGCGTCTTCCTCAGGCCCTCGGGGGTGAGCGCCCGGTCGCGGTCCTGTCCGACGCCGACCTCCTCGCGCGGGGTCGCGGGCCCGTGACGGAGGATGTGGATGCGCAAGGCGGGGTCTCCCCGGGTCAGGCCCCGGCGGGCCTCATGGAGCTCGCGGACGGCGGCGGCACCGGCGCCGCCGCCGGCTCGCGCTCGAGCAGCTCGCGCACGGGCGCGCGGAGCGCGGCCTGCACGCCGTCGATCGCCCCGCGGGCGTCGAAGACGTGGAAGCCGTACTCGGACGTCATGCGGTCGAACTCCTCGAGCAGCAGGCTCTGGTGGGTCGTGAAGGAGTCGTAGATGTCGAGCTCGGGGTGGCGGTCCTTTCCCGCCTCCCAGTAGTCGATCCCGCTCGTCAGGAGGACGCGGCGCGCGAGCGTCCGGACGTCCACCTTGAGGTAGAGGACGAGGTCCGGCAGCGGCGCGAGCGAGAAGAGGCGCGTCACCCACTGCCGGTCGATGCCGCGGACGGCGGCGCGGGCGATCGCCGTGTAGATGTAGCGGTCGGAGAGGACGACGTACCCGGCGCGCAGGGCGGGCAGGATCTCCTTCTCGAGCCGGTCGGCGAAGTCGCAGGCGTAGAGGAGCGTGTAGGTGAGGCGCGAGAGGTTGTGGCCGCTCTTCGCCTCGTGGATCGTGTCGCTCACGAGGGCCGACCGCGCCCACCCCGTCTCGGCGACGGCGTAGCCCGAGACCTCGAGCCACTCGCGGAGGAGCGAGATGTGGGTCGAGCGGCCGACGCCGTCCGTCCCCTCGACGACGATGAGCTTGCCGGCCGACTCGATGTTCTCGAGGTAGCGCGGGACGGGTCCGTAGAAGCGGAGGCCGCTCACAGCTCGTCCTCGCCGAGCTCGATCCCGAACCGCCGCGCCACGGCCGTCCGCACCCGGCGCTGCTGCTCGGGGATCGGGAGGGTCGCGTCGATCGTCACGAGCCCGAACTCGTCCGCGAGCTTCTCGTACTCGGCGACCACCCGCGACTGGAAGAGCCGGAACGACTCGATCGCGTCCGGCGACAGGCCGAGGTCCATGCCCGCCTCGTAGTACTTGAGCTTGAACCGCGCCGCGAGCAGGCGCCCGACCGAGACCTCGACCGGGACGCGGAAGTAGAACCCGAGGTCGGGGCGCACGGAGAAGGAGTAGAGGTTGCGCAGCCACTCGGGGTGGACGCCGCGCGCCTGGTCGCGGGCGAAGGCCGTGTAGACGTAGCGGTCGGCGACGACGAGCATGCCGGCCTTGAGCGGCGGCACGATCTGGTAGAGGTGCCGGTCGGCGAAGTCGGTCGCGTGGAGGAGGGAGAACGTGATCGGCGTGAGCGAGGCCTTCTTCTTGCCGGCCTTCGTCGCCTTCTTCACGAGCGGGGACGAGTTCCACTCCGTGTAGAACACGGGCATGTGCCGGCTCGCGAGCCACTTCCGGAGGAGCTGCTGCTGCGTCGTCTTCCCGGAGCCGTCGATGCCCTCGACGACGATCAGCGACCCCGGGAAGTCATGCGGTCGGACCTGCGACGACATGATGCTCGTCTCCCCTGGCATCGGTCCCCGCCGCCCCGTCGCCGTCGCCGTTGTCGCTGCCGCCGCCGTTCGCGGCGGTCCCGCCGCCGCCGCCGCCGCCATCGCCGACACGGCTGCCGTCGCCGCCCGCGACGCGGGCATCGTCGACGACGATCTCGACGTCGCGCCCGAGCGCCCGCGCGAGCAGCGCCGACTTGCGCCGCGCCGCCCACAGCTCGAGCTCGGCGTCGCCGTCGACGATGGCGCGGACCTCGAGCCGGTCGGGGGCGACGGCGCAGCGCACGGCCCGCACGACCTGGAACTGGCTGCGGTCGAGGCCCTCGGCGATCCGCAGGATCCCGGCGAGCAGCCGCACGAGCCGGCGCCCGCGCCGCGGCAGCGACCCGAACTCGCGGTGCCGGCGCTTCGGCATGGCCTTGCGGTGGTAGCGCGTGATGAGGGCCATGAGCTCGACCTCCTCGTCGGTGAAGCCGCGGAGGTCGGCGTTGCGGATCATGTAGTAGCCGTGGTGCTCGTGGCGCTCGAAGCCCAGGTGCTTGCCGACGTCGTGGATCAGGGCCGCGTCCTCGAGGAGGCGCCGCTCGGGCAGTCCCAGCCCGTGGATCTTCCCGGTCTGGTCGAAGATCGAGAGCGCGAGCTCGGCCACGCGCTCGGCGTGCGGCCCCGCCTGCCCGGAGCGGCGCGCGAGGTCGAGGGCGCTGCGGCGGCGGATGTCGGGGACCTCCTCCTCGGCCCGGAGGCGGTCCGCCTGGCGCGCGAGATAGTCGAGGACGACGCCCTCGCGCAGCGCGCACTCGCAGAGGGTCAGCGACTCGGCGCGCGCGATCTCGAGCAGCGTCGCGACGAGCAGGCCGGCCAGGTGGATCGTGTCCGCGCGCTGGGCGTCGACGCCGGGCAGGCGCGCCCGCGCCGCCGCGTCGAGCCCGGCGAGCCGCTCGGCCAGGTCCCGGACCTCCTCGGCCCGCACGACCTGGCCGTTCGGCGAGATCCACGGCTCGCGCCCGCGCCGCAGCCAGGCGGCCGCCCCGAGCCCGAGGATCGACCCCGACGTCCCGACGGCGAGCTGGAAGCCGACGTCGCGCGCCCGCGCGAGCACGGGCTCGGCGCGCTCGCGCACGAACGCCTCGAGCGCCTTGCGCGCCTTCGCCGGCAGCGGGTCCTCGCGCCCGAAGAGGTCGCGGAGCCGCTGGACGCCGAGCTTCAGGTGCTGGCTCAGGCGGAGCTCGCGCGCCCCGCCGACCGTGACCTCGACGCTCCCGCCGCCCACGTCGACGATCAGGGCGCGCCGGTCCGTGAGGTCGATCGCGTGGCGGACGGCGAGGTAGATGAGGCGGGCCTCCTCGTCGCCCGAGACGACGTTGGCGACGATCCCCGTCTCGCGCTTGACGGCGTCGAGGAAGTCGCCGCCGTTCAGGGCCTCGCGGACGGCGCTCGTGGCGACGGCGATGACCTCGTCGACGCCGAAGCGCTCGGCGAGCTTCCGGTAGCGCGCGAGCGTGGCGAGGCCGGCGCGGATCGCGCCGTCGTCGAGCCGGCCCGAGCGGAACGCCCCGGCCCCGAGCTTGACCATGTCCTTCTCGCGGTCCACGATCTCGAACGAGTGGTCGCTCGTGGCGCGCACGATGATCATGTGCAGCGAGTTGGAACCGATGTCGATGGCGGCGAGCTTCATGTTTCCGAGTTTACCAAGTGTGGCGGCGAGGCGCCGCCCGGGCGAGTCAATTTGCCGCGACGGGCGCGTGAAGGGCGCGTGAAGACGAGACCGGCGGTCCGCTCCCCCCCGTGCAGCCGCGCCCGAAGCCTGGCATACTGGGGGGGCTCGTGGGGATCTACGACCGCGACTACACGCGACGCGAGGAGGGCGCCGGCACGGGCGAGGGCGGGCTCGTGCGCGGCCACTCGACCGTCAAGGTCCTGATCCTCGCGAACATCGCCATCTTCGTGGTCTGGCAGCTCGGCGGGGCCGGGCGCCACGGCGACGCGGCCCCGTGGCTCTACGAGCACCTGACGGTGAGCGCCCGGGGCGTCCTCCTGCACCTGCGCCTCCACACCCTCCTCACGTCGGCGTTCTCGCACCGCGAGCTCTTCCACATCTTCTTCAACATGCTCTTCCTCTGGTGGTTCGGGAAGGAGCTCGAGGACAGCTACTACGGCTCGCGGAACCTCCTCTTCCTCTACCTCCTCGGGGCCGTGACCGCGTCTGCCGGACACGTCCTGCTGAACGTCGCCCAGGGCGTGGACATCCCGGCGCTCGGCGCCTCGGGCTCGGTCATGGCGATCCTCGTCGTCTGCGCGTTCCTCTTTCCGGACCGCCCGATCTACGTCTTCGGGATCGTGCCCGTGGCGCTCAAGTGGCTCGTCGTCGGCTACGTGGCCCTCGACCTCCTGCCGGTCCTCTCGGGCGTGCCGGACGGGATCGCGCACGCCGCGCACCTGGGCGGCGCGCTGGCGGGGGCGGCCTTCTACAAGCTCGACCTCCGGCCCTTCCACCCCGACGGAAGCTGGCGCTTCCGGCTCCGCGGCGGCCGGCCGGGCGGCGCGACGGGGCGCCGGGGGACGGCCCCGGCCCCGGGCCCGCGCCCCGAGGTCCGGGCCCGCGGCGACTCCGAGGTCGACGCCCGCGTCGACGAGCTCCTTCGCAAGATCAGCCGCGACGGGATCACGAGCCTGACGGAGGAGGAGCGGGAGTTCCTGAAGGGCGCGAGCAACCGGTACCGGTAGGGGCTCGCCGGCGAGCCGGGCACCCGCTTGCCTCTTCTCCGGGGGGTCGGGTCAGGGTGAGGTTTGGGCGTCGGCCCTGGGCAACGCCACCTCGACGAACGAGGGCGTACGCACGACCTCCACGAGCTCGGCGACGACGCGCACGTCGCCTTCGTCGGCCACGGTCAGGAGGATCGGGGCGTACTTCTCGTTCAGCGGCGAGAGCTTGATCGAGACGTGCTTCCACCCGCCCGCGCCGGCCGCCAGTTTCTCGCTCGAGTACTTCTTCAACGTGAAGTGACCGCCGGTCTCGGGGTCGCTGATCTTGGCGTGGCGCACGAGGAGGATGCGCCCCTGCCGCGTTCCCCCGCGGGGCTGACGGAACAGGCAGTAGTCACGGTCGCGGATCTCCGGCTCCATGGAGTCGCCCTGCACCCGCGCGACGAACATGCCCGTCTCGAACGGCCGGCTCGACTCGAAGGCGACCCAGTCCTGCGCGCCGACCCCTGAGTAGTCGAACCCGGCCTGCTCCTGGTCCTCGCTCCATGCGCCGGCCGCCGCGCGGAGCGACACGAGCGGAACGCAGGTCTTGAAGCGCTCTTCCGGCTTCGGCTGGACGATCCGGAAGGGCCGCCACTCGATCCCCGACGCGTGCTTCTCGAGGGTCGCCGGGAACGCGGCGAGATCGTTCACGAACTCGAACGCCCAGACGCCCCAGCGCGCGGCGTTGTTCACGGCGGCGACCCACTTCTGCGCCCCGACGTTCTTCGCGTGGACTCGGTCCTCGTCGTGGATCTCGCCCCCCCTCCCCTTGATCTCGACCATGACGAGCTTGCCGCCGCGCACGCGCACGACGAAGTCGGGCTCGTAGTGATACGTCCCGCCCTCGTGCTCGTAGGGAATCCTCAGACCGACGTTCCGGTCGTTCGGCGTGAAGGCCTCGACGCAGTCCAGGTTTTCGAGGATCTCGATCGCCCGGCGCTCGAGGCCGCTGCGGACGACCGCCTGGTTGAGATGGCTCTTCGTCAGCCCGACCACGGGCTGGACCGTGCGATAGTCCACATCGGCCGTCGACGCGCAGGGGTGGAACGAGTTCACGATGGGGAGGAGGGGCGACTCGCCGCCGGCGACGGCGGGAAGGATCCCCGCGAGAATCCGATCTCGGAGGGTGTTCGCGTACTTCTCCAGACCCAGCTCGCGTGGATCGACGCCCGGCGCGAACTGGACCCGCTCGGCGACGTACTGCCTCACGATGCGGACGATCTCGGGAAAGATCTGGTGCCGCGCGAGGAGCGAGGCCTCGATGCTCCGGCCCTTGCCCTTCGCTCCCGTGGCGTGGCTGACGAGGTCGTCCACGATCGCCTGCGCGACCTTGAACACGACCTGCTGCGGGCGAACCGTGGCATAGTAGGCGTCGCGGTCCTGCTTGACGAACTGCCAGCGCGCGAGCGGCGCCGCGTCGTCGTGGTAGCCGCGGGTGGCCGTGAGGTAGACCCTCGTCGGCTCGTCGCTCACCTCCATGGGCGGGATCTGGGAGACGTCGCAGCGGATCCCCGCGCCCTTCAGGTCGTAGGTGTACCCCTCGACGTCCGGTATGCGGATCTCGTGCCGCGCCCGCGCCTCTTCCGGGTAGATGTGGTGGTAGACGGGGTCCGGCTTCCCGTCCTTCTTCGGCTCGCCCTTGTACGGGATGAGAGAGAACGGGATGCCGTAGACGTCTACGTGCTCCGCCGCGAGCTTCCCGCTCTGCGGGTCGACCGTGTAATCCATGCGCCGCAGGCCCCGCCCGACGACCTGCTCGCACAGGAGCTGGCTCTCGAAGGCGCGGACGCCGAGGATGTGGGTCACGTTCGTCGCGTCCCAGCCTTCGGTCAGCATGGACACGGAGACGATGCAGCGCACTTGCTCGCCGGGCTCGCCCCGCTTGCCCACCGTGTTGATCACGCGCCTGAGCGCGTCGGCCGCCTCGTCCCGCGTCTCGCTCTCGGCGCCCTCGACCCTGGCCAGCAGCTTCGAGTCGATCCGCACGGTCCGCTGCCCGCCGGGCTCGTTCCGGAGCTCGGGCAAGATTGCGCTCGAGCCGTAGATGGTACGCTGCTCCGTGCCCTTGCCGTCCGCCTTCGGCACCTCCACTGTCCGCTCGCCGCTGATCTTCTCGGAGAAGACCTGGGCGATCTCCGTGTTGTCGCAGATCACGATGAGCACGGGCGGGATGAAGGCCTCGGCCGGCGTGCTCTTCCGGATCTCGGCGAAGCGCTCGAGCCATTGCGACGCCAGCGTGTTGAGCGCCGCTTGCGCCTCCTCGAAGACCGCCTCCGGCTTCGGCCGGCCGTTCGCCAGGCGGCGCGCAGGCTTCAGGTCGTCGACGATGTTGCGCCAGAGCCGCAGGAACTTCGGGTTCGGCCGCCCGGCTTCATCCTTCGCCGTCGTGTCGTCGAACACGGGGAGCCGGGGGATCTTCACGATCCCGCACTCGATCGCGTCGACGAGACCGAAGTCGTTCACGAGCCACGGGAACGGGCTCCCCGCGGGGTAGCCGCTGCTCGCGAGGTAGAAGGGCGTCGCCGACAGGTCGATGCAGGCGTGGATGCAGGAGCGCGCCTTGCCGCCCGCGTCCTTGCCGCAGAGGCCCGCGTTGTTGATCGCGTCGAGGCCGGCGAGCCAGACGCGCGCCTCCTCCGCTTCCTCTTCGAGGGCCTTCTTCTCCTCCGGCGTGAGGTCGCGCTCGCGCCTGGGCGTTCCCCCTTCCCCGGCTGCCGGCGCCGGCCGCCAGCAGTGGTGCCCCTCGTCGTTGAGGACGAGGATCGGCAGGCGTCCCGCGAGCTCGCCCAGTCGGTCCTTCGCGAACGCCTCGGGCGTCTCCTCGCCCTTCTGCACGACCGCGTAGCTCTTGTCCCCTTCCCGGTGCTCGCCCTTCGGCTGGAAGACGTGCCAGTTCGTGACGTGGACGCGCCCGGCGTTCAGCAGCTCGCGGTACTTCGCGGGGACGAGGTCGAAGGCCGCGTAGTAGTTCCCGGGATCCTCGGGCTTCAGCACCTGGAGGCGCGACTTGACCGTCAGGTTCGGGGCGCAGACGAGCACGCCGTTCGGAAAGCTCGTGGTCGCCGGGTTCCGTCCGCGGTTGCAGAACGCCCAGGCGATGAGCATGGCCATGACGATCGTCTTGCCGCTCCCCGTGGCCATCTTGCAGCCGAGGCGCCGCAGCGCGAGAAGACCGGCGTCGGCCGGCGGGTCGACGAGCCTCGGGAAGAAGCCCTGCTTGCCGGTCTCGAAGCGCGGCTTCTCGCCGCGAAGCAGGCGGCCGACCGTCTCCGCATCGGCCTCGAAGGCCCTGTAGCCGGTGCTCGCGAGACGCCCGGGGATGGCCATCTCGAGGAGGTAGATGAGCGTCTCGGCGGCCTCGAGCTGGCAGAAGAAGAGCCGCCGCGGGCGATCGGCGCGCGACCAGTACGCGAACAGGTCCTTCGTGACCGGTGTCGCCCCGCGATAGCCCGCCTGACGCCAGCGGGCGACGTCCTTCCGCAGCGCGTTCACGAGCGGGAGGTCGTCGCTGTCGACGTCCGTGAAGAACTCCTGCTGCGCGGAGCCCGTCTTCTGGGTCTTGAAGTAGTAGCTCGCGCGCCGGCGGCCCGACTGCTCGTACGGCACGCTGACGCCGCTTGCCCGCTGGTAGAGCCAGTGGGCCTTAGGCTCTTCGAAGGGGCTGTTCAGGATGGGATCGGCGACGGCCTGGGTCGGCGTCCAGTCGTCCGGGGGCGTCGGCCCCGACTGCGCTCTCGGCGAGCGTCCCTTCGCCATGGCCAGGCGCCCCCTCAGCGCCCGAGCGACCGCACGGCCGTTACCTCGTTGCCGCGCGGGTCTATGACCTTCACGGCGACCCTCCGGTGCTTTCCGGGCGCGAAGGGGAGGGACGTCGTCCCCTGAAAAGCCGCGAACGCCTCCCCGTCCGCGCTCGACCCGAGGGCGCGGGCGATCTTCTCCCACGCGTCCTGGCTCGGGAAGAACGCCTGCGTTGTGCAGAAGCAGCGCCCGTCGTGGTCCTGGTCGAGGAACCACGCCGCGACCTTGTCCGCGCCGCTCGAGAACACCGTGTTCTGCACCGGGTCGTAGATGTCCACGCCGACCAGCCGGACGACGTAGCTCCCGCCCTTGTCCGGGCCCTTCACCTCGATCTCGGGTTCGCCGAAGACCGTGAAGAGCTGGCTTCCCGGCTGGTCCTTGAGGAGGCCCTTCATCCCCGGGTTCACATCGGGGCGGATGTGCGCGCGGTGGATCTTCAGCTTCGGGTGCGGGTTCTCCTGGATCAGGCTCGACGCGTCCGCCTCGAAGCTGAACCCGGCGATCACGAGGTCCGTGTAGCGGCGGCTTGCCCGGATCAGCTCCTCGACCTGCGCTGCCGTGACGGGTCCGCACTGCGGGCCGAAGGCGACGCCGACGGGATTGCCCTCGTCCTCGGCCGTGCCCTCGAACGCGCCCTCCGCGTGGATCAGGCTTCCGGTCGCGGTCTCGAAGAGCGGCTCCAGGCGAGCGAAATTCGCGTGCTTGTTGTTCGGGAACGTAATGCCGTCCGCCCGCAGGAACTGGAGCATCTCGCGTAGGTACGCCTCGACTTCCCGCGGTTCGGCCGCCACCGGCCCGCTCGCCGCGCCGCCACCCTCCCCGCCGTCCGTCGCCTCGGGTGCGCCGTCGAACAGCCCTTCGTCGCCGAGCGACAGCTCCGCGGGCCGCACGCCCTCGACCGTTAACGGGCCGCTCACGCGGACGATGCCGCGCACGACCTCCGGCTGGTCGACCAGCTCCTCCTGCTCGGCGTTCGCGGCGATGCAGGCGTTGACCTCGTCCATCTTCGCGCGCCAGGCCTTCCGGTAGGCGGCGACGGCGTCCTGGAGGGGCTTCGGCCAGTCCGGGTCCGTGTCGAAAGGGACGGTCCAGGGCTCGAACTTGGAGGCGGGAAGCTCCCAGCGCCGGCGGTCGGCGTCGGTGATGGCGCGCCTGCCCTCGGCGCTCTCCTTGGCAGCGAGCTTGCCGGCGAGGCGCTTCCGCGTCTCCGCGGAAACGCCGGCGAGGGCCCTGTTGCAGGTGGCGAGAGCGACGTCGAGGAGGGGTTCGTGCTTGGCGAAGATGGGGTCGAGGTGCTGGCTCTGGGCGATGCTGCCGAGGGTGATGTGGGGGACTTTCTTGTACTCGAAGCCGGTGGCCGGATCGTCCGACCCGTCGCGCGTGCCTCCCTTGGTCCTGTACTGGTCGAACTTCGCCGTGAGGAGACGCTGGCGCGCGATCGAGAGAGCGACTCGGCTCGTGTCGATCGTGATCCAGCGGCGGCCCCACTGCTCGGCGACGTAAGCGGTGGTGCCGCTGCCGCAGGTGGGGTCGAGGACGAGGTCACCGGGTTCAGTGGTCATGAGCACGCATCGGGCAATAACGGAAGGGCTGGTTTGCACGACGTACACCTTGTCTGGCGAACCTGCCACGTCATCCCAGACGTTAGTGACCTCATACGCTGGGAAGTCGCCGAGCATGCGCACGTACCGGAGGGTGCGACCAGCCCGTTGAATGCGCCCGGCCTGCGTCAGCCGGTCAAGTCCTTCGACTGTCGTCTTCCAACAGGCGTTGGCTCCGGGGTGGTAGGTTTCCCCCTCGAAGAAGTACGGAACGGTAGTGTTCTCGCGAAACGCACCGGACGTGAGGTTGTCAAGTTGAAAGGGTTTCCAGCCGGCGGGAATACTCGAGGCGTCGTTGCGCTCTCCGGCCGTCATGGACCGGCGAACTCCCGTCGTCGCTAACTCCAGTTGGTCGTAACGCGCGCCGGTGCCTTCGCCCTCACCGACTACCTTGGTCAGCAGTAGCTTCTGGTACTTCAGTCTCGCGCGGTCCTTGGCATACCACAGAAGGTAGTCGGCCACGCACTTGAGGCCCGAAGCACCCAGGCCGCCGGTCTTCTGCACGACAATCTGCGCAACGAGGTTCGTCGACCCAAACACGTCATCCAGCAGATCACGTACGCGGTGCACATTCTCGTCGCTGATCTGCACGAACACGCTCCCCTTGTCCCCCAGCAGCTCCCTCGCCACGATCAGCCGGTCTCGCAGGTACGCCAGGTACGAGTGGATCCCCAGGTTCCACGTATCCCGGTACGCCTTCACCATCTCCGGCTCGCGCGTGAGGTCCGTCTCGCGGTCCTTCACGTCCCGCTTCCCGACCTCCGGCTGGAAGTTGCTCGCGAACTTGATCCCGTACGGCGGGTCCATGTAGATCATCTGGACCTTGCCCGCGAGGTTCTCCCGCCGTGCGAGCGACGACATCACCTGCAAGCTGTCGCCAAGGATCAGCCGGTTCGCCCAGTCCACGTCGTGCTTGTAGAACTGGACGGCCTTGTCGTAGGGCTGCTCCGGGTCCGCGAACAGGCTCCGCTGCACGTCCTTCCGCCGGGCGACGCTCACGATCGCCTGGGCGCTCACCCGCTCGTGGATGTGGAGCGCGACCGGGTCGACCTCGAAGAACCTGCGGTCGTGCTGCTCCTTCTTGCCGGCCCACTCGAGCCACGGCTGCTGCTGGCGCAGGGCCTCGGCGACGAGCCGCGCCTCCTCGGGCTTGAGCGCCCGGTGCGTCGCCTCCGCGAGCAGCTCAGGCAGCTTGTCCGGGGCGCCAGTCGAATCGAAGCGGAGGACCGGCGGGAGGTGCGGGTTGTACGCGTACTGCACCTTCGGAACGGCGGGGACCTTCCCCTCGGCCGCGATCTTCGCCGGCGGGTTGTTCGTCCGCTTCTCGCCGTGCCGGTAGTCCGCCGTGTTCACGCCGCCGGCGGCGGTTGCGCTGCCCTTGCTCTTCGCCATGGGCTCCTCGCTCAGGGGGCTCCCTCGTCGGGAACGATCTTGTGGGCGCAGATGCGCCTATACTCGCAGCCGCGGCACTTCGCGGCCTCCGGGCTCGCCGGGAACGCGCCGCCGCGGATGCCCTGCACGGACGCGGCGACGGCGGTCACCGCGCGCGTCGCCGTCGTCTGACCGATGTCCACGCCATGCCGCGTGGCGTCCTTCAGCTCGTGGAGGTACGCCGCCTCGACGTCGAGGCCCTCGCCCCGCCCCGCGGCCGCGTAGACCGCGAGCTGGAGCCTGTAGCGCTCGTCGCGCTCGGGATCGCTCCCGACCTTGTAGTCGACGATCGCAAGCTTCCCGATGCGCCCGTTCTCCTCGTCGAGGATCACGTCGGCGCGCCCGGCGACGACGCCGTCCGGCACGTGGAGCTCGAACGGCCGCTCCGTGGCCCAGATGCGCCGGAGGTCGGAGGCGTAGGTCGAGACGTACGTGCGGACGAGCCGGCTTGCGGCCTGGTACATGCGCTCGAAGGCCGGGGCGGAGGCGAACGGCAGGTAGAACTCGACATCGATGAGGGCAGCCAGCTCCTCCGGGCCGGGCACGCGGCCCGTCGCGCGCGCCGTCTCCGCGAGCTGGCGCAGCACGTGGTGGATCGCCTTGCCGTAGCCCAGCTCGACGGCCACCTCCTGCTGGAAGCCGAGGACGGTCCCGAGGCGGTAGCGATGCCCGCATGAGTCGTAGAGCGCCAGGTCCGAGAACGAGACGGAGAGCGGCGGCGGCTCCTTGAGGGGCGCCTCGACGGCGCGATCCGGGAGAGGCAGCTCACCCTCGGCCGGCGCGAGGTTCGGCCCCGCCACCTCGACGAGGTACGGCGACGGCTTGAAGCGGTTCTTCTTCCGCTCGAAGCAGGAAAGATAGATGGCGTCGCGCGCGCGGGTGAGCGCGACGTAGAAGAGGCGCCGCTCCTCGGCGTCGCCGCCTTCGTAGCGGCGGCGCCCCTCGGGCGGGAAGATGCGCTCGGGGAGGAGCCAGTCCTGCGCGCGCCCGCTCATGCGCGACGGGAAGCGGCCGGCCACGAGCGCGGGCAGGAAGACGACCGGCCACTCGAGGCCCTTCGCCTGGTGCACCGTGAGGATGTCCACGGCGTCGAGGGCGACCGACTCCTCGCCGTCGAAGTCCTCGTAAGCGTCGCGCGCGTAGTGGAGGAGGTAGTTCGCGAGGCCGAGGAAGTACCACTTGCCGCGGTCCTGGCCGCCGCGCCAGACGCGCCGGCCCTCCTGGTGGACGTAGCGAGCGCGGCGCGTCACGTGCTCGTAGTCGGCGAGGATCTGCGAGAAGCGGGCGAAGGCGCCGAAGCGGGCGGAGCCCTCGGGCGTGTCGATGTCGATCTCGTGCGCGCCCAGACGGGCAAGGAGCTGGTAGAAGTCGCCGACGAGGCTCACGGGGTGCGAGCCGCGGAGCCGGAAGGCCTTCCAGTCCTCGACGTACTTCCGGAGACCGAGAATCGACCGGCCGCGCCCGAACCGCCGGTCGAGGCCGGTGACGATCCGGTCGAGGTCGGCCCTGCGGGAATCGCCGAACCGTTCGTCGCGCCAGTCGCCGTCCACGAACCAGGCGAAGATCTCGCCGAAGATGGCCACGTCGGGCTGGAGGAAGAGGCCCGTGCGTCCGCCGCACGAGAAGGGGATGCCGCGCGCCTTCAGCTCCTCGACGAGCGGCGGCGCCGAGGTCCTGACGGAGCGGAAAAGGACGGCGACGTCGCGGTAGCGGAAGCCGGCGTCGTGCAGGCGCTCGATCGTGCGCGCGATCTCCCGGGCCTCGTCCTCGTCCGTGGGGGCGGACCAGGCGACGATCTCGTTCGCGCCGGCGGCGCGGACGGGCTGCATGGCCTTGGCGAGACGCTGCGGGACCGAGGCGGCGAACCCGTTCGCCGTCCGGACGATCGACGGACGCGAGCGACGGTTCTCGTCGAGCGTGAGCGTGGTCGCGCCCCGGTAGCGGCGGGCGAACGTGAGGATGTTCCGCACATCCGAGCCGCGCCACTGGTAGATCGACTGATCATCGTCGCCGATGACGGCGAGCTCGACGGGCGGGGCGGCGAGCCGCTCGATCAGCCGCTCCTGGGCCGGGTTCACGTCCTGGTACTCGTCCACGAACAGGTAACGCAGCGGAACGTGGACCCGGGCAAAGATCGCAGGGTCCGAGAGGGCCTCGACCGCGCACGAGATGATCCGGCTGAACGTGAGGAAGTGATAGCGGTCGAGCATCGCGCAGTAGGCGCGGAAGCACTCGCCGAGTGGGGTCCCGTCGAGGGCCTCGGGGGGGATCAGCTCGTTGCCGATCACGTCCACGGTCCCGGCGAAGTCGCGGATGGGCGCCCAGTGGCGGGCGCCGAGCTTCGAGAGCTCGAGCTTGCGGTGCTCGCGCGACAGGATGCCCGCGTGCCGATGCTCGTCGAGCACGTCGTAGTTCCCGTAGCGGGGCACGTGGTCCTGGAGGAGCCGGAAACAGTAGCCGTGGATCGTGCCCACGAAGAGAAGGCCGAGCCGGTCGAGGAACGCCGCGCCCAGGCGCTCCTCGACCCGTCTCGTGATCCGGTCCTTCAGCTCGACGGCCGCGCGCTCCGTGAACGTGAACGCGACGATGGAGGCGGGCTCCGCGCCGCCCGCGATCAGCTCGGCGATTCGCCTCGAGATCGACTCGGTCTTTCCCGACCCGGCGCAAGCGATGACCTGAAGGGAGCCACCCCGGTGATCGACCACCCGCTGCTGCTGCGGGGAGAGGCGCACGCCGCCCGCGGGCGCCGCACCGAGCCCGGTCGCTCCCAACCCGCCCTCCCACCCCATTCGCTTCTGTTCCCGGCGCTCGGAGCATATCAAGACCGGCGAGCGCTGGGAATTCGAGCATCCACCTAACCTCGCGGCTCCCCATGGGTGCGTGATCGGGGCCCGGCGTAAGCGATGCCGAAAGTCCCATGCGCGTAGTACTCTAAAGCGCTTTCAACCTCGGTTGACATGGCCCGGGAACCCGCGTCGTTCCTGCGTCTCGGGCGGAAAGGCACCTTTACGGAATCCGAATCTCGGACGCTCCGGGGCGCCTCCATCGCCCGCAAACCCTTGTCCCGCGTGCATCGCTGTGGCACGAGATCTGCGGTGCTACCGGACGGAGGGCGAACGATGCGTCTCTGTGGAAACACGAAGTTCAGGGCGGCCCGGGCGCTCGACGAGCGGCTCCGCGAGCTGACCCGGCGGGAGCGGCGGGCGGAGGCGGATCTCGCGGGCGCGTTGCTCGAGATGGCTGATACGAAGCTCCATCGCATGCTCGGCTTTCCGAGCCTCGGCGACTACGCCGAGGTCCGGCTCGAGATGCCGGCCGGCAAGGCGCGCCAGCTCGTCGAGCTCGCACGGCGGTTGAAGGAGCTGCCCGCGCTCGAGCGGACGTTCCGCGACGGCGACCTCTCGTGGACGAAGTGCCGCCAGGTCGCGCGCGTCGCCACGAAGGAGACCGAGCAGGCGTGGATCGGGAGGGCGAAGGCGACGACGAACCGGGAGCTAGAGGACGAGGTGGCCCGCGAGAAGGGAGAAACGCCCAAGGTCCGGCTCGTGCTCGAACTGACGCGCGAGCAGGCGGCCGACATCGAGGATGGCGTCCGCCACCTGCGCGAAGCGTGCGGCCCGGGGCTCGGGCTCGGGGCGGCCATCGCCATGCTGGTGCGCCAGGCCGCCGCCCCGCCGGTCGACCGGCCCGGGCACCAGGTCGTCATTCACGAATGCCCGACCTGCAAGAGTGCGTCACGTGACGCAGCCGGCGGCCCGGTCGCGGTCGGACCGGAGGCGCTCGCGGAGGCGAAGGCGGACGCCGAGGTCCTCGACCTCCGCGGCGGCGGCACCGGCACGCGCTCCGTCACGATCCCGCCGGGGGTGCGCCGGGCCGTGATCGCGCGCGACCACGGCCGCTGCGTGATCTGCGGCAACCGGAAGTGGCTCCACGTCCACCATCTCGACCGGCGCTCGCAGGGCGGATCGAGCCACGACCCGGACGGGCTCTGCATCCTGTGCTCGACGTGCCACAAGAAGCTCGTGCACGGCGGCTTCGTCCGGCTCGAGGGGAGGGGCGGCGCGCTCGAGGCCGTGCTCCACGACGGAACCCGCCTCCCGGCGGGCGGGGGCCGCCCGCCGGCGCTGAGGGCGCAGCCCACGCCAGGCGATGCGCCCGCGCGGCGCGTCGTCCCGGCCTATCCTCGCGAGCTCGTCGGCGCCACGCACCGGGAGATCGGGGACGAGTCGCTCCTCGCGGCACTCGGCGAGCGGCCGGCGCTCGCGGGGTAGCCCGGCGAGCGCCGGATCAGAACGCCTCGCGCGGGCTCCTCGGCCGCGGCGCCGGCCCCGCGCCGGGCTTGGGGCCGAAGGCCGCGCGCACGATGTCGATCGGGACGGCGTAGGACGTCCCGTAGTGGGCCGAGGCGACGTGGATGCCGACGATCCGGCCCTCGACATCGACGAGCGGCGCCCCGGCGGCGAACGGGCCGCAGGGCGCGTCGTGGGAGATCACGCGCTCGTAACCGCGCGGGGCCGAGCCGGCCGCGAAGCCGCGCCGGAGCTTGAAGGCGGCCTCGAGGGCGCGCGTGAGCTCCACGATCTCGTCGGCCCCGACGGCCTTCGCGAGCCGTCCGATCCCGGCGACGATCCGCTCCTGGAGGTCCGGTCCGCCCCGGGCGGCGAGGAGGCGGGCGACGTTCTCGCCGATCGGGCGCGGCGGGGCGCTGACCACGCCGGCCGCGAGGACGCCCTCGGGGCCGACGACCGCGACGACGGTTCCGACCGGACGCGCCGCCGCGAGGGCCGACGTGGGGAGCGGTTCGCCGGTCTCGAGCGAGGCGAGGAGGAGGTCGTGCGCGGGCGCGCGCCCGACGACGCGGAAGCGGCGGCCGGCTTCGTCCGAGAGCCGGTCGCCCGGCCCGAAGGCGCTGGCGCAGGCGACGACGTCGGTCGCCGAGATGGCCGTCCCGAGGCCCTTGCGGCCGGCGTCGTCGGCGAGGCTCACGACCGGCCGGCGCCTCGCGGCCGCCCCCACGCCCCGGAACGCCGCGGCGAGGGCGCGGTTGCGGGGCGAGGTGCGCGTGCGCTTGACGAAGGCGTCGGCCGCCTCGGGCGCACCCGCGGCCTCGGCCGGGGCGGCGCCTGCGGGCGCGCGGCCGCCCTCGCCGCGCGGCGCCGGCGTCTTCAGCCGCTCGTCCATCATCCGGCGGACGATCGGGTCGAGCCGGTCCTCGAGGACCTTCAGGAGCGGGTTCGACTCGGGGTCGAGCGTCCGCCCGCCCGGGAGCCGGACGACGCCGCCGCGCAGCGTCTCGAGCCGGTCGGCGACGAGCTCGCAGGGCACGGCGAACGAGTCGACGCCGCCCTTCTCGTCGCCGAAGTTCACGGCGCCGTTGATCCCGACGAGCCGGCCCTCGGCATCGACGAGCGGGCCGCCGGAGTTGCCGGAGAAGATGGGGACGTCGGTGCGGATCGCGTCCGAGTAGTCGAGGATGCCGACGGTCGGCCCGCGCGCGCTGCGCCCGAGCGCCCGCCCGACCGTGAACGTCGGGCTCGGGTCGGCGCCGCGCGGCCCGCCCGGAAAGCCGAGCGCGCAGAGGAAGGTCCCCTCGGCCGGGCGCTCGACGACGACCTTGAAGTGCGGCAGCGGGGCGGCCTCGGGCTCGACGGGGTCGAGCACGGCCAGGTCCTTCTCGTAGTCGATCCCGACGCGCCGGTAGAGGACGCGGCGCCCGTCGTGGCGCAGGATGACGGCGTAGCGCGCGCCGGCGGCGACGTGGGCGTTGGTGACGACGGTCCCGGAGGAGTCGACGACGGCGCCGCTCCCGAGGCCGATCACGCCGAAGACGCAGACCGTCTTGGGCGTCGCCTCGGCCGCGACCGAGACGAAGCGGGCCGAGAGCCGGGCGGCCTCGTCGCGCCCGAGCTCGCGGGCGTCGGGCTCGCGCTCCTGCGCGCGGGCGAGGCCGGGGGTGACGGCGGCGGCGGCGCCGAGCGCCCCGGCGAGGATGAAGACGAGCAGCGCGCGAACGGGCGAAGCGTGGCTCACGGCGATTCCCTCCTCCTCAAGAGATCAGGTACGCGCGCGGAGGCGCCGTCGTTGGGTAAACTCGTCTTCGTGACTCCCGGGCCGCCGCCGCCGCGCCTCTACGCGGACCTCGCGCCGTGGTTCCACCTCCTCACGGCCCCCGCGGACTACGCGGACGAGGCGGCCCGCTACGTCGCCCTCCTGCGCGAGGCCCTGGGCGCCGGCGCGCCGCTCGGCGCCGTCCTCGAGCTCGGCTCGGGGGGCGGCAACCTCGCCTCCCGTTACGAGCGCGAGGTCGGGCGCGCGACGCTCGTCGACCTCTCGCCCGGGATGCTGACTCTCAGCGAGACGATCAACCCGGACTGCGAGCACGTCCAGGGCGACATGCGGACGGTGCGGCTCGGCCGCGTCTTCGACGCCGTGATCGTCCACGACGCGGTCTGCTACATGACCACCGGGTCCGACCTGCAGGCCGCGCTGCGCACGGCGTTCGAGCACTGCCGGCCAGGCGGCGCGGCGATCTTCATCCCGGACTTCGTGCGCGAGACGTTCGCCCCCGGCACCGACCACGGCGGCCACGACGACCCGGCGAGCGGCCGCGGGCTTCGCTATCTCGAGTGGACGACCGATCCCGACCCGACCGACTCGACCTACGACACCGACTTCGTCTACCTGCTGCGCGAGCCGGGGCGGCCGCTTCAGGTCATCCACGACCACCACGAGGCCGGGCTCTTCGCCCGGGCGGACTGGCTCGCCTGGCTCCGCGACGCGGGCTTCGAGGCGCGCGCCGTCCGGCCCGACCCCGGGGCCGACCCCGCCTGCGGCGGCGAGCTGTTCCTCTGCCGGCGCCCGGGGTGAGGTCGGGGGTCGCGCGGCTATCGGGGCTCGTGGCCGCGGTCCGGCCCGATCGAGCCGGGGCCGCGCCAGCGCTCGCGGAAGGCGAGCGAGCGCCGCGCCCGAGCCGTTCCTCGAGGTCGGCGGCCGCCTCCCGCAGCCAGGCGTGGTCGTCGAGGAGGCGGCGCACGTCCTCGCTCGCCGTCGGCGGCTCGTGGCGCGCGAGGATCGGGAGCAGGACCTCCTCCTCCTCGCGGAAGTGGTGGAGGACGTCCTCGTGCCAGGGCACGACGAAGGCGCGCGCCGCCTCCTCGACCGTCCCGGCGTCGGGCTCGCCGGCCGCCGCGCGCCTGAGCGCGCGGGCGTGGACGAGGGCCAGCAGGTGGTCGCGCGAGAGATCGTGCAGGGAGACGTGTCGCTTCACGGCCGTCCGCCGCCAACGTAGCCCCGATGGGTCGGGCGGGTCAAGTTCCGCGCCTCTCGACTTGCATCTCGCAACGCACCGCGTCATAGTTGAGTCGTCATGGCGGTCCCCGGTCCCGACCAGCGGCCCGGCCCCGCCCCCGACCGCGAGCGCGACGCCTGCGGCATCGGCTTCGTCGCCCGCGTCTCGGGCGAGGCGAGCCACGATGTCGTCGAGTCGGCCCTCGTCGCCCTCGCGAGCCACGCGCACCGCGGGGCGATCGGCGCCGACGGCAAGACGGGCGACGGCGCCGGCGTCCTCTGCCGCCTCCCGTACCCGTTCTTCGCCCGCGAGCTCGAGCGCGCGCTCGGCGCCCGCGCCGGCGGCCTCGGCGGCGCCGCCGGCGCCGTGCCCGCGCCCGGCGACCTCGCCCTCGGCCAGGTCTTCGCCCCGCGCGGCGACGAGGCGCGCGCCCGCGCCATCATCGAGGAAGGGCTCCGCGCCGAGGGGCTCGAGCCGCTCGCCTGGCGCGAGGTGCCGGTCGACCTCGGCGCGCTCGGCCGCTACGCGGCCAAGGTGCGCCCCGAGATCCTCCAGGTCTTCGTGCGCCGCGGCCCCGGGGTCGGCCCGGGCGACGCCTTCGAGCTCGCGCTCTACCGCGCGCGCAAGCGCTTCGTCCTCCGCGCCCGCACGGTCGGCCCGAAGGACCTCTACGTCCCCTCGCTCTCGCACCGCACGATCGTCTACAAGGGGCTGCTCCTCGCGCCGTACCTGGGCGACTTCTTCGCCGACCTGCGCGACCCGCTCTTCGCCTCGCCGGCCTGCGTCTTCCACCAGCGCTACAGCACGAACACGCGCCCGAGCTGGAAGCTCGCCCAGCCGTTCCGCCTCGTCTGCCACAACGGCGAGATCAACACGATCGAGGGCAACTTCCACTGGATGCGCGCGCGCGAGGCGGCCCACCACACGACGATCTGGGGCGAGGGGCACGCCGACTACTACCACGTGATCGACGAGACGGGCAGCGACTCGTCCCAGCTCGACAACGCGCTCGAGCTGTTCGTGCGCCAGGGCTACGACGTCCGCCACGCGCTCCTCATGATGGTCCCCGAGGCCTGGGAGGGCCTCGCGCCCGGCGACATGCCCGGCCCGCTCCGCGCGTTCTACCGCTTCCACGAGAGCTTCATGGAGCCCTGGGACGGGCCGGCGGCGCTCGCCTTCCTCGACGGCCGGCACGTCGGCATGACGCTCGACCGCAACGGGCTTCGCCCGGCGCGCGTGACGATCACGAGCGACGGGCTCGTCGTCGCGGCGAGCGAGGCGGGGGCGCTCGCCATCGACGAGCGCCGCGTCGCCCGCAAGGGCATGCTCGGGCCGGGCGAGATGATCGCCGTCGACCTCGAGCGCCACGAGGTCCTGCCGGACCGCGTCGTGAAGTCGCGCTGCGCCGGCGAGAAGCCGTACGCGGTGCTGGCGGCGCGCCGGTTCATCCCGCTCGACGCGGCCGAGCGGATCGAGTCGCCGCCGCCCGGATGGCCGGCGGGCGACGACCTGACGCGGACGCGGGCCGCCTTCGGCTACACGAGCGACGAGGAGGTCATCGTCTTCCGCTCGCTCGTCGCCGAGGGGCGCGAGCCGGTCGGCTCCATGGGCGACGACACGGCCCTGGCCGCGCTCTCGCCCTTCCACCGCCCGCTGTTCCACTACTTCAAGCAGCGGTTCGCGCAGGTGACGAACCCGCCGATCGACCCGATCCGCGAGGAGATCGTCATGTCCTGCCGCACGCACCTCGGGCGGCGCGGCAACGTCCTGAACCCGCTCGCCGAGGACGTGCGGCTCCTCGAGTGCGAGCACCCGATCCTCGACCCCGCGCAGCTCGCGCGCGTCGAGGCGCTCGCCCGCGACTCCGCCTTCCGCACGCGCCGCGTGGACACGACCTGGCCGGTCGAGCGCGGGCCGGCGGGGCTGCTCCCGGCGCTCGAGCGCGTCGTCGAGGAGGCCGAGACGGCGGTCGACGAGGGGGCGCGGATCGTCGTCCTCCACGACCGCGCGGTCGGCCCGGAGCGGACGTTCGTGCCCTCGCTGCTGGCCGTGGCCGCGGTCAACGAGCGCCTGATCCGCACGGGCAAGCGGCTCCAGGCGAGCATCGTCATCGACAGCGGCGAGCCGCGCGAGGTCCACGACCTCGCCTGCCTCATCGGCTTCGGCGCCGGCGCCGTGCACCCCTGGCTCGTCTACGCGGGGGCGCCCGCGTCCGCCCCGAACGTGCCGCTGAGCGACGCCATCGCCCACTTCCGCACGGCCGCCAAGAAGGGCCTCCTCAAGGTCATGTCGAAGATGGGGATCGCGCACCTCGCGAGCTACCGCGGGGCGCGGATCTTCGAGGCGATCGGGCTCGCGCGCGAGCTCTGCGCCCGCTGGTTCCCGGGGACGGAGTCGCGCCTCGGGGGCGTGGGCCTCGAGCGGATCGCGCGCGACGTGCTGGCGTGGCACGCGGCCGCGTACGCGGGCGCGCGCGAGGGCGGGGCGCCCAGGCTCCGGACGCTCGGCTTCTACAAGCCGAAGGCGGGCGGCGAGGTCCACGCCTTCTCGCCGGCGGTCGTGCACGCGCTGCACGCCGCGGTCGGGCTCGATCCGAAGAAGGCGGCGGGGGAGCCGGCGCCGCCGCCGGCGGAAGCGAGCGGCGGGACCATCACCGAAGCCTACCGCCGCTACGCCGACCTCGTCCACGAGCGGCCGCCCGTCTTCCTCCGCGACCTCCTCGGGCTGAAGAAGCTGCTGCCGCCGGTGCCCCTCGCCGAGGTCGAGCCGGCGCCGGCGATCCTGCGCCGCTTCTCGACGGGCGGCATGAGCCACGGCTCGCTCTCGAGCGAGGCCCACCGGAACCTCGCCATCGCGCTCAACCGCCTCGGCGCGCAGAGCAACGCGGGCGAGGGCGGCGAGGACGAGGACCGCTTCGGGACCGAGGCGAGCAGCGCCATCAAGCAGGTCGCGTCCGGGAGGTTCGGCGTGACGGCCGCCTACCTCGTCTCGGCCCGCGAGCTCCAGATCAAGATGGCGCAGGGCTCGAAGCCGGGCGAGGGCGGCCAGCTCCCCGGGCACAAGGTGAGCGCCGAGATCGCCAGGATCCGCCACACGACGCCGGGCGTGGCCCTCATCTCGCCGCCGCCGCACCACGACATCTACAGCATCGAGGACCTCGCCCAGCTCATCTACGACCTGAAGCAGGCGAACCCGCAGGCGCTCATCTCGGTCAAGCTCGTGAGCGAGACCGGCGTCGGGACGATCGCGGCCGGCGTCGCCAAGGGGTACGCCGACACCGTCCACCTGGCGGGGCACTCGGGCGGGACGGGCGCGTCGCCGCTCGGCTCGATCAAGCACGCCGGCCTGCCGTGGGAGCTCGGGCTCGCCGAGGCGCAGCGCGCGCTCATCGCCAACCGGCTGCGCGACCGCGTGCGGCTCCGCGTGGACGGCTCGTTCCAGACCGGACGCGACGTCGTCCTCGCGGCCCTGCTCGGCGCCGACGAGGTCTCGTTCGGCACGGCGGCCCTGATCGCCGAGGGCTGCATCATGGCCCGCACGTGCCACACCAACAACTGCCCGGTCGGGGTCGCGAGCCAGCGCCCCGACCTCCGGGCGAAGTTCCCGGGTCGCCCCGAGCACGTCGTCTCGTTCCTCCGCCAGGTCGCGGAGGAGGTCCGCGAGACCATGGCCTCGCTCGGCTTCCGGACGTTCGACGAGATGGTCGGGCGCGTCGAGTTCCTCGAGCAGGCCGTCTGCGGCGAGGCGGTCGGCAGCCTCGACCTCGCCCCGCTCCTCCAGCCGCCCGTCAAGGCCGAGAAGCCGCGGCGCGCGATGGCGGCCCGCAACGACCCGCCGGGAACGGGCGCGGCGGCGCTCGGCGAGGAGGTCGCCCTGACCGTGATGGCGCGCCTCGCCCGCGCGCACGGCAACAGCGCCGGGCCGATCGTCGTCGGCGACCCCGAGCCGCTCGCCATCCGCAACACGGAGCGCACCGTCGGCGCCCGCCTGGGCGGCGAGATCGCCCGCCGCTTCGGCGCGGGCGGCCTCGCGCCGGGCGCGGTCCGCGTGCGCTTCCGCGGCGCCGCCGGCCAGAGCTTCGGCGCCTTCCTCCCGCGGGGCGTCGCGTTCGACCTCGAGGGCGAGGCGAACGACTACGTGGGCAAGGGCCTCTCGGGCGGCGAGGTCGCGATCCGCCCGCCGGCCGGGGCGCCGTACGCGAGCCACGAGAACGCCATCGTCGGCAACACCGTGCTCTACGGCGCGACCGCGGGCCGCCTCTTCGCCGCCGGGCGCGCCGGCCAGCGCCTCTGCGTCCGCATGAGCGGCGCGACCGCCGTCGTCGAGGGCGCCGGCGACCACTGCTGCGAGTACATGACGGGCGGCGTCGCCGTCATCCTGGGTCACGTCGGCCGCAACTTCGGCGCCGGCATGACGGGCGGCGTCGCCTACGTGTTGGACGACGACGGGCGCCTCGGGGACCACCTGAACCCCGAGCTCGTCGAGGCGCGCCCCGTCTCGAGCCCCGCCCACGAGGCCGAGCTGCGCGACCTCGTCCGGGAGCACTTCGCCCGCACGGCGAGCGCGCGCGCCCGCGCCCTCCTCGACGGGTGGGAGGCCGCGCTCGCCCGCTTCCGCCGCGTCGCCCCGCGCGAGGCGGTCGCCACGATCGAGAACGCCAACGAGGGCGTGACGGGCGAGGCGGCGGCGGCGGCCCGGTAGCGCCCGCGTCCGCATCCCGCCCGGGCGCGAAACTCCCGCCGGGGGCCGCGCGTTCAGATGGTGGAGCCCGAGCGGGCCCCGGGGGGGGCCGTCGTCTCCGCGCACGGAGGATCTCGGCATGCGGACGAAGCCGGCGCGGGTCCGGGGGCGGCGGTGGGGGTGGGCGTTCGCGACGGCCGTCGCCGCGCTCTGCTTCGCCCTCGGCGCGCCCGCGGCCCTCGCGCAGGAGGACGAGCCGACGGAGGCGGAGAAGGAGGAGATCGCCACGCTCGTCCGCCGCCTGAACGGCCGGGCGCCGAACCTGCGGGCGAGCGCGGCCGGCTCGCTCGGCGGGTACGGGCCCAAGGCCCGGTCGGCCGTGAACGCGCTTCTGACGCGGCTCAAGGGCGATCCGGACGTCGGCGTGCGCTGCGCGGCGGCCGAGGCCCTCGGGCGGATCGACGACGGCTCGGCGAACGTCGTCTCGGCGCTCGCGACCGCCCTCGGGAAGGACGACGCCCTGCGCCGGAGCGCCGCCTACGCGCTCGGCGTGATCGGGCCCAAGGCCTCGAAGGCCGTCCCGGCGCTGCGCGACGCCCTGAGGACCGAGGACGCGCCGGCGCGTCGCAACGTCATCCGGGCGCTCGGCCGCATCGGCTCGGACGTCGAGAAGACGCGCCTCGAGATGGCGAAGCTCGTGAGGCCCGGGCTCGCCGACGGCGACCGCGACGTGCGGCGCGCCGCCGCCCTCGCCCTCGTCTGGCTCGATGCCGGCGACGCCGCCGTCGTCGCGCCGCTCGGCGAGGCCGTCGGCGACTCGCGCGAGGCGGTGGACACGCGCATCGAGTCCGCCGAGGCGCTCGGGCGGCTCGGGCCCGCCGCGAAGGACGCCGTCCCGCCGCTCGTCGCGGCGCTGAAGGAGGTCTTCAAGCCCGTCCCCGGGATCCTCTACCAGGACGAGATCCAGAAGCGGCACCAGGAGCTGCGCCGGACGGTCGCGCGCGCGCTCGGCGCCATCGGCCCGGCCGCGAAGGACGCGCTCCCGGCGCTCGAGGCGGTGCGGCAGGACCAGGACGAGCCCCTGCGGGAGGCGGCGAAGCAAGCCATCGAGCGGATCAAGGCCGGGAGCTGATCGCCGGCCGGGCGGGGGGACCGGGACGGCGGCGATGAGCGAGGCGCCGGACGCGCGGCGGATGCACGACGCGAACCGCGTCGCCTGGGACGAGGCGGCCGTCGCGTACGAGGGCGAGGTCGACGCGCGGGTCGCCTTCCTCCGCGCCGGCGGGACGAGCTTCTGCCCGCCCGAGCGGCCGTTCCTCCGGGGCGTCTCGGGTCGCGTCGTCCATCTCCAGTGCGCCGCCGGGCAGGACACGCTGTCGTTCCTCGGCATCGGCGCGTCCGAGGTCGTCGGGATCGACATCAGCGAGCGCATGATCGCCTGCGCCGAGGCGACGGGCCGGGCCCTCGGCGCGCGCGCCCGATGGATCCGGGGCGACGTCCTCGACGCGCCGGCCGACCTCGACGGGACGGCCGACTGGGTCTACACGGGGCGCGGCGCGCTCTGCTGGCTCATGGATCTCGGCGCCTGGGCCGCCGTCGTCGCCCGCCTCCTCAAGCCGGGCGGGACGCTCTACATCTTCGAGGGCCACCCCGTCGCCGCCCTCTTCGACACGGAGGCGGACGAGGTCCGCCTCGACCCCGACGGGGGCGACTACTTCCGCGCCGAGCCGCTCCCGAGCCGGGGCTGGCCGAGCACCTACGTCGGCGACGTGCTCCCGGGAGAGCGGTCCCTCAAGTACGAGCGGGCCTGGAAGCTCTCGGACGTCGTCAACGCGGTCGTCGGCGCGGGGCTCGCCCTCGTCCGGCTCGAGGAGCACCCGGAGCCGTTCTGGAACGAGTTCCCGCGGCTCCCGGACGAGGTCCGGCGGCGCTTCCCGAGCACGTTCTCGCTCCTCGCCCGGCGCCCGGGGTAGGGCCGGCCGGCGGCCCGGTCCCTCGGGCCCGGGCTACGGCGCCGGCGTCGCCGCCGCGCCGCCCGGCACGGCGCCGTTCGTCCGGCGGCGGAGCAGGAGCTTGGCGCCGAGCGAGACGAGGGCGAGGGCGAGGAGCAGGCCCCAGACGTCGGCCCGCATGACCTCGACGGCCGTCCCCGCCCGCCTCGCCTCGTAGGCGACCTTCCCGTAGATGAAGGCCTTGACGCCGATCCCGATGATCGTCGCCGGGATGAAGGCGCCGAGGCGGGCGCCGGCGATCCCCGACCCGTAGTTGACGAGGGAGTGGGGGAAGGCGGGAGTGAGTCGGAGGGTCAGGAGCCCGACGAAGTCGAGGCTCCGCTCGACGAGGCCGAACCCGGGCTTGCGGCGCCAGCGCTCGCGCGCCTCGCCCGTCAGGAGGTTGCCGATGCCGTAGGCGATGGTGGAGCCGGTCGTCGCCCCGACGACGCCGAGCGCGGCCGCGACGGGCGGCGGGAAGACGAAGCCGGCGGCGATGAAGAGCGCCGACCCCGGGATCGCGAGCGCGAACGTCACGATGTAGAGGCCGACGAGCGCCGGGGCCGCCCAGGGCGTGCCGGCGAGGTCGTCGAGCGCCTCCGGCCCCAGCCGGTCGCCGAGCGGCGTCGAGCGGACGAGGAAGACGGCCGTCGCGACGAGCGCGACCACGACCAGCAGCCGCCAGGGCAGGCGGGCGCGGAGCGTCGGGCGGCGGGCGCGGTCTCCGTCTCCGTCCATGTCCTCAGGTTACCAGGCGGTCCAAGGGTTCAAAGCCGGTACGCCCGCACGACGCGCGCGAGCAGGGCCGGGTCGTCGGTCAGGATGCCGTCGACGCCGATCGCCATGATCTCGCGCATCTCCAGCTCGTCGTTGATCGTCCAGGCGAGGAGGTCGGTCCCGCTGCCGGTGGCGTCGAGGCGCGCCCGGTCGCGTCTGAGGACGTCGAGGTAGGTGTCGTAGCCGCCGATCCCGATCCGCGGCCGTCCGACCGAGGCCACCCGGTTCCCCAGGCGCTCGGCCGAGCGGACGGCGCTGTAGTCGCCGGCGCTCGGCGCCAGGCTCACGATCTCGACGTCGTGCGTGATCGCGTAGCGGTCGCCGAGCTCGCGCTTGAGGTTGCGGACGACGCCCGCGTCCGTGTGCATGAGCGTCACCCGGTCCACGAGCCCGTTCGCCTCGAGCCCGCGCTTGAGCTCGCGGGCGAAGCGGCGCTGGACGTCCGGGCGGTCCGCCGGGAGCTTCACGTCGAGGACGATCTTCTTCAGCTCCGGCCGCTCGCGGGCGAGGCGCGCGACCTCCTCGATCGTCGGGATCTGCGCGTCGACGCGGTCGTTCGTCAGGATGTCGCCGTCGCGGGCGGAGTACCCGTAGTTCTCGCGCAGGCTCACGAGGTTGAGCTCGTGGACGGGGCGGCGCGCCGGGTGGCCGGCGGGCGGGACGTGGGGCTTGAAGCCCATGCCCCCCTCGAGCCCGGCCTCGCGGATCGAGGCGACGACGCCCCCCGGCTCGTGGTCGTGCCAGAGGACGACCCTGTCGTCCTTCGTGACCGTGATGTCGATCTCGACGGCGTCCGCGCCGGCGTCGAGGGCGGCCCGGATCGAGGGGAGCGTGTTCTCGGGGTGACGCGTCGGCAGGCCGCGGTGGCCGACGATCAGCGGCCGGATCGTCGGGTTCGCCTGGCCGATGAGGTCCTTGACGACGGCGTTCGTCGGGTGGGAGCGCCTAAGCCGCGCGATCGTGTCGTCCAGGTACCCGCCCGCCCGGGCGCGGTCGAAGACCCAGTGCGCGGCCAGCCGGTTCTCGCGCGTGTCGCTCGTCCCGAGCGCGCCGACGATCGAGGCGGCCGTCGCGGGACCGTCGGCGAAGGCCGGAAGCTGCCGGAGCAGGCGCGTCCGCTCGGACCCGTCGAAGCGGGCGACGAGCGCGGCGAGCCTCCCGCGCGCGGCCAGGGCGTCGATGACGCGCGCCCCCTCCGCCGGCTTGCGCTGGAGCATCTGGAGCATCCACTCCTCGTCGCCGCCCTCCCTCGGGCCGGCGAGGAGGTGCTCGACCAGGCGGGCGCGCTCGCCCGCGCTCGCCATTCCCCAGTCGATCATCCGCAGCGCGCGGATGTCCGAGTGGCGGCCCGTCCGGAGCGCCTGGTCGAGGTAGCGGCGGACGTCGGCGGGCACGGGCAGGCTGTCGGCGTCCGTGAACCAGCCCGTGTCGTAGGGCGAGGGCGCGGGCGGCGGCGCGGGCGCGGGCGGCCTCGGGGCCGGGGCGGGAGGGCGCGCGGCCGGCGCGGGCGGTCGAGGCGCGGGCGCGGGCGCGGGCGGTCGGGGCGGCGCCGGCGGCGCCGGCGGGCGCGGGGCGGGCGGCGCCGTCGGGCGGATGTCGATGCCCATGAGCTTCCGGTCGAGCGCCAGCAGCATGGGCGCGTCGACCAGGCCGGTCGCGGGGAGCCCCGCCGCGGTCTGGAAGGCGCGCACGGCCGCGGCCGTCTTCGGCCCGAAGGCGCCGTCGGCGGCGATCGCAGCCGCGCCGGCCCCGCCCCCGGCCAGGCGGAGCGCCTCCTGGAGCTTCTTCACGGCCGGGCCGCGCGACCCGTTGGCGAGCGTCCGCTCGCCGCGGAGGACGGCCTCGAGCGTCGCCTCGCCGCGCATCGTCGGCGAGACGAGGGACGGCGCGGCCGGCGCCGGCGGCGTGACGTCCGTCGTGTCCGGGCCGCCGAGGCCGGCGAGGTTCCGGGCCCGGCCGCCGGGGCCGCCGATCGCGCTCATGGGATCCCCTCCTTCCGCGTTCGGGGCGTCAAGTATAACGCGGAAGGGCCCTCACCGTCCTCACTCCGCCGGCGTCGTCCGGATCGCCACCTCCGTCGTCAGCGTCCGGTGCACGGGGCAGCGATCGGCGATCTCGAGCAGGCGGCGTCGCTGCTCGTCGTCGAGCGGGCCCACGAGCCGGATCTCGCGGTCGACCCGGTCGACCTTGCCCTCCTTCGTCTCGCACTCCGCGCAGTCCCGGGCGTGGACCTTGTCGTGCCGGAGGCGCACCTCGATGTCCTCGAGCGGCCAGCCCTTCCGCCGCGCGTACATCCGGACCGTCATCGACGTGCAGGCGCCGAGCGCCGCCGCCAGCAGCTCGTACGGCGTCGGCCCGGTGTCGGCGCCGCCCAGGCCCCGCGGCTCGTCGGCGTCGAAGGCGTGCGAGCCCACGCAGATCGGGGTCTGCCAGCCGATGTCGCCCGTCCCCGCCCGGACGGCGCGCGGGGCCTCGCCCTCCGTCGCCTCCGCCGCCCGGGGCGGCAGGTAGCGCGAGGCCCAGGCGGCGATGATCTCGCCGGCGTGGCGGCCGTGCTCGGGCTTGCGCAGCAGGTGGTCGGCGTCGTCGAGGCTGACGAAGCTCTTCGGGTGCCGGGCCGCCTCGAAGATCCGGCGCGCCGCCTCGACCGGGACGATCTCGTCGCCCGGGGCGTGGAGGACGAGGAGGGCGCGCCCGAGCCCCCCGAGGACCCGCGCGAACGCTCCCTTCTCGAGCCCCGCGACGAGCTCGCGCCCGACCAGGAACGGCCGCCCGCCGATCTTCACGGGCGCCGCGCCCTCGCGCTCGATCCGCTCGCGCGCCTCCTCCGGGATGTGGCGCACGACCTCGACCGGGTCCGACGGGGCCGCGATCGTCGCCACGGCGCGCACCGCCTCGAGCTCGGGCGCCGCCCCGATCGCCGCCGCCCCGCCGAACGAGTGCCCGACGAGGAGCGACGGCGCGGCGCCGCGCTCCTTCTCGAGGAAGCGGGCGGCGGCGACGACGTCGCGGACGTTCGTCGCGAACCCCGTGCGCGGGAACTCGCCCTCGCTCTCCCCGAGCCCCGTGAAGTCGAAGCGCAGGACGGCGATCCCGCGTCCGGCGAGGGTGCGCGAGACGTCGACCGCGGCCCGGCTCGTCTTGTCGCACGTGAAGCAGTGGGCGAAGATCGCGAACGCGCGCGGCGCGCAGCCCGGCATCTCGAGCCGGCCCGCGAGCCGCTGGCCGCGCTCGTTCTCGAACTGGACGCGGAGGGTCCTCATCGCGTATGCTCTCCCCGGGCCGGCGATCGGCGCCGGCCACTCGAACGCCAGGTTACCACCATCCGAGGAGGTGCGACCATGACCGGTGCAAGACCGCGCGCGCTCGCGTCGCCCCTCCCGGAAGCGGCCGCCTCTCCCGCCTGAGCCAGGCCGGCGCCCGCCCCCCGGCGCGGCGCGACCCGAGCGAAATGGAGCCAGGGAATCAGCGCCGGAGCGCCGGCCGGGTGTCGCCGCTGCCACACGCATGGAGCAAGACCCGAAGGACGACGCGGCCATCGAGCCGCAGGACGCGCACGAGGCGGCCGTCGAGCCGTTCGTGGCGCGAGGTCTCGTGACGGAGGTCCTCTACCCGATCAAGAGCGGAAAGGAGGCGACGGTCTACTGCTGCCGCGCCGGCCCGGCCGAGGAGGCAGGCGGCCGGGGCTTCCTCGCGGCCAAGGTCTACCGCGAGCGGCGCGGCCGCGGCTTCAAGAACGACGCGGTCTACCAGGAGGGGCGCTGGCACTGGGCGCGGAACACGCGGGCCACGCGGGCGTTCCGCAACGGCTCCGCCTTCGGCCGCGAGGTCCAGCAGGCCGCCTGGGTGGGGTACGAGTGGGAGACGCTGCGCGCGCTGCACGCGGCCGGCGTGGACGTGCCGCGGCCCGTGGCCTCGGCCGGGAGCGCCATCCTCATGGAGCTCTTCGGGACGGGCGACGACGAGGGCACGCCCGCGCCCATGCTGGCGACGATCCGCCCGGAGTCGGCGGGCGAGGCGCAGGCGATCCTCGATGCCCTCTACGCGAGCGTCGAGCGCATGCTCGCGCGGAACGTGATCCACGGCGACCTGTCGGCGTACAACGTCCTCTATGCCGGCGGCCGGTTCCGGATCATCGACCTGCCGCAGGCCGTGGACCCGCGTTTCAACCCGTCGTCGTTCGAGCTGCTGGCGCGCGACCTCCGGAACGTCCACGCCTACTGCGCGCGCTTCGGGGCGCGGGCGGACCCGGAGGGGCGCGCCCGCGAGCTCTGGCGGCTCTTCATGGAGGGGAGGCTCTGAAAGCTTGTGAATGTACCTGGTGCGGGTGAGGGACCCGGCGCCCCTGGGGCGCCGGGAGAGGGGCGAAGCCCCTCTCCGCGGGCGGGGTGAGGCCGCCAGGCTGTGCCTGGCGGCCGAGGGAGGGCGCGAAGCCCCCCCTGCACATAGGCCAGAGGCTGTGAGTCGATAGACTCACAGCCTCTGAGCCGCGGGTCAGTCGCGCCAGCGCGGGACGCGCCCGAGGACGTCGCCGGCGCCGATCTCGCGGCAGAGGGCCTCCATCTCCGCGCGCCGCGCGCCCCGCCACTCGAGGTCGGCGAGGCCCTCCGCGAGCGGCGCGTCGGTGCGGAGCGTGGCGAGGCGCTTGTAGAGGGCGGCCTCGGCGCGCCGGGCGCGCAGGCAGGCGGCGAGCGCGCCGGCGCGCGCGACGTCGACCTGCCAGTCGCGCGCCTCGTCCGGGATCGCCTCGATCGAGGCGAAGCGGGCGAGCACGGCCGAGGCCGACTTCTCGCCCCACCCGGGCAGGCCCGGGTAGCCGTCCGCCGAGTCGCCGACGAGGGCGAGCCAGTCGGGGACGGAGGCCGGGGCGATCCCGAAGCGGGCGCGCGCGGCGGCCTCGTCGATCACGCGCTTCCGCCGCCGGTCGTGGAGGACGACGCGCTCGCCGCGCACGCACTGGTAGAGGTCCTTGTCGGGCGTGCAGATGACGACCTGGTCGACGCCGGGCGCGTCCGCGAACCGCGCGGCGCCGGTCGCGAGGGCGTCGTCGGCCTCGAGCTCGACCATCGGCCAGACGACGATCCCGAGCGCGTGCGTCGCCCGCTCGGCGAGGTCGAACTGCGAGAGCAGCTCGACGGGCACGCCGGCGCTCGTCTTGTAGCCCGGGTAGAGGTCGTTGCGGAACGACTCGATCACGTGGTCGAAGGCGCAGGCGACGTGGGTCGCGCCCTCGTCGCGCAGGAGCACGATGAGCGTCCGGAGGATGCCGATCGTCGCCCCGACCGAAGCCGTCGCCGGGTCCTTCGCCTCGGGCGCGCCGAAGTGGGCGCGGAACAGCTCGTAGGTCCCGTCGACCAGGTGGACCTTCATGGCTATCCGAATCGCTCCTCGATCGCCGCCCGCGCCGCCCCGTAGCGGAGCGGCGGGCGGGCCGGCTCGGCCTCGGCGGCCAGGCGGTCGATCTCGCGGTCGAGCGCGGCGACGAAGGCGGGCGCGCTCGCGAGCACGGCCGTCTCGCCGAAGCGGTCGATCGAGTTCCGCTTGAGGTTCGCCGACCCGACGAGGGCCGCGCCGCCGCCTTCCCCCGCGCCGTCGAGGGCGAGGATCGCCTTCGCGTGCACCATGGCGGGGTGCAGGTACGCCCGGACGAGGCCGCCGTCGCGGCGCAGGAGCCCGTCGAGCGCCCGCAGGTTCGCGTGCTGGTACACGTTCGCGCGGCGCGGGAGGACGAGGTCGACGCTCGCCCCGCGGGCGAGCGCGAGGTGGAGGAGGGCCGCGCCGGTGCGGTCGAGGTAGGCCATGGCGATCCGGTAGCGCCCGAACCGCGCGTCGCCGAAGAGCGCCTCGAGCGCGGGCCGCGTCGGGAACGCGCCCGCGGCCGGGACGTTGGCGACGAACGCGATCGGCGCGCCCCCGCCCGCGCCGGCCGCGCCGGCGGACCGTTCGCCGCGCCGCGCCCGCAGCAGGTCGTCGACGGCCTCCCGGCCCTCGACGCGCACGAGGAGGTCGCGCCAGGCGCGGAAGCGGTCGCCCAGGTTCAGGCTGCCGAGGAGCGCGCTCGGCTCACCCGCCGCCCGCCGGAAGACGATCACCTTCGAGTGGTCGGTCGCCCGGACCTGCACGGCGCGCACGCGCCCCGGCAGCTCGTCCGCGAGCGCGCGCACGGCCGGCCAGAGCGTCGACGTCCGCTCCCAGAGCCGCGAGAGGTGCGACGCCGGCGTCCAGTCGAGCGAGACCTCGACCTCGACGCCGCGCCGGGCGGCGTCCGCGAAGGCGGCGACGACGCGCGCGCTCGACTCGCCGGCCTCGAGGACGTAGAGGGCCGCCTCGATCCGGTCGCCCGCGCCCGTGGCGCCGGCCTCGCGCACGATCGCCTCGACCGCGGCGTCGTAGGACGAGATGAGCGAGATGGCCTGGGGCCCGCCGTTCACCCGGGTAGCATGCGCGAAGCGTGCCCGGGAGTCCAGCGAGCGCCACCGTCCGGTGCGTATTGTATCCGCGCCGGACGGGTAGAATGCGATGCCCATGAGGGCGGAGCCCGAACCGGGTGGGGCCGCCGGCCGGGGCCGGGGACCGGTCCGCGGCCGCGGCGGCATGGTCGCGACGAGCCAGCCGCTCGCCTCGGCCGCCGGCGTCGAGGTCCTGCGGGCGGGCGGGACGGCGGCGGACGCGGCGGTCGCGGCGGCGGCCGTCCTCGCCGTCGTCGAGCCCTGCTCGACGGGGATCGGCGGCGACGCCTTCGCCCTCTGCTACGACGCCGGCGCGGGTCGCGTGACGGCGCTCAACGGCTCGGGGCGCTCGGCCGCGGCGCTCACGCTCGAGCGGCTCGGCGCCGAAGGCCTCGCCCCGCTTCCGCCCTTCCACGCCCACACCGTCACGGTCCCGGGCGCGTGCGCCGCCTGGGCCGACGCGGTCGCGAGGCACGGGGCGCTGCCGCTCGCGCGCGTCCTCGAGCCGGCGATCCGCGTCGCGAGCGAGGGGTTCCCGGTCCAGCCCGTCGCCGCTCACTTCTGGGAGCGCGGCGCCGAGCGCCTGCGGGCGGCGGCGGGCGGGGTCGAGATGCTCGTCGACGGCGGCCGCCGCGCCCCGCGCGCCGGCGAGGTCTACCGCAACCCCGGGCTCGCCGGGACGCTGCGGGCGATCGCCCTCGAAGGGCCGGACGCCTTCTACCGCGGGCCGATCGCCGCCCGGGTCGCCGAGGCGGTGCGCCGCGCCGGCGGGGCCCTGACGACGGCCGACCTCGCCGGCCACCGCTCGACGTGGCAGGAGCCGCTCTCCGTCCGTTACCGCGGTGCGCGCGTGTGGGAGTGCCCGCCGAACAGCCAGGGCATCGTCGCCATCCGGGCGCTCGAGCGGCTCGGTGGCGGCGGGCCGCTCCCGCCGCCCGACTCCCTGGAGCGCCTCGAAGCCCTGCTGGCCGCGATCGGGGCCGGCTTCGCGCACGCCCGCGACCACGTCGGCGACCCGGCGCCCGCGGAGGCCGACACCGTCTACCTCTGCGCCGTGGACGGGCGCGGGAACGCCTGCTCCTTCATCAACTCGAACTACATGGGCTTCGGGACCGGGATCGTCCCCGCGGGGCTCGGCTTCACGCTCCAGAACCGCGGCGCGGGCTTCGGGACCGAGCCCGGGCACCCGAACGCGCTCGCCCCGCGCAAGCGCCCCTACCACACGCTCATGCCGGGCCTGCTCACGCGCGAGGCGGACGGCTCGCTCCTCGGCCCCTTCGGCGTCATGGGCGGCTTCATGCAGCCGCAGGGCCACGTCCAGGTCGCGGTCGCCCTCCTCGACGACGGCCTCGACCCGCAGGCCGCCCTCGACCGCCCGCGCTTCTGCCTCGACGTGGCGGGCGGCACCGGTGGCGATCGCGTCTTCCTGGAGGAGGGCTTCCCCGACGACCTCGCGCGCGCCCTCGCCGCCCGCGGCCGCGAGGTCGTGCCGGGCGTCGCCGGCCACGAGCGCGCCCTCTTCGGCCGCGGGCAGCTCATCCTCCGCGCGCCCGACGGCGCGCTCGCGGGCGGCAGCGACCGGCGCGCGGATGGGTGTGCCCTGGCGGTGGTTACGACGCGCGCGTGACGTTTCCCCTTCGGCCGGCGTCTATGGAGTGCTCACGGCTCACGTCGACTCAACGAAGGAGGGGATCCCATGACCCGGTCGTCGCTCGTCGCGCTCGTCGTCGTCGCCCTGACCCTGACCGTCGCCGGCGCCATCGCCGTGGAGGCCGACGACAACCCGCAGATCCCGGACGGCCTCAAGGGCTTCTCGGGGACGCTCCGCGGGAAGGTGACGGAGGTCCACCAGGACGGGAAGGCCTTCCACATGGACGTCACGGCGGTCGTCAACGTCTGGCGGAAGAACACGGCCCCGAACCCGCGCTCGGCGGTCGGGCAGAACCTGCTCATCAACGCGCAGTGGGAGAACCGCGGCGGGGCGTGGCACCCGGTCGAGAACCACGTGCGCTTCATCAAGACGCTCAAGGTCGGCGAGGAGATCGACATCGAGGTCGTGAACGACGAGGGCGAGCGGCTGCACATCCTCGAGCTGTCGCGCGCCCAGCGCGACCGGGCGGGGCGCCGGCGGTAGCGGCGCGGGACGTTCACGGGCGCGCAGGCGAAGGACGACCGGACCTGGATCGCCCTCCTCGCGACGGCGAAGGGCAAGGAGGTCCCGCACCTCCTTCGCCCGCCCGAGGCGATCCTCTCCGCCGCCGCCGTTCACGCCGCGAAGGGCGGCCGCTGGCTCGACCGCGATCCGGCTCGACCGCTACGGCGCCGTCGAGAAGCTCGACGTCCCCGGCGGCGCTGCCGCCGCTCGAGTAAGCCGGGCCGGGGCGTCGCCGCCGGCCCGCCGGGCGCGGCGCGGCGGCGCCCTCCGCCTCGCTCAACCCGTCCCGGCGAGCCGCTTCGCGATCTCGTCGATCACGGCCGGGTCGGCGCCGACGCCGGCGTGGTCGTACGACTTCGAGAGCCGGAGGACGTCGCGCCCGTACTCCTGGGACGAGCGGTTCACCCAGCCGTCGTTCGGCTCGCGGCGCGAGGGGTTGAACGGGTGCAGCTTGAAGGCCTTGTTCAACGCCTTGAACGCCGGGTGGACGTCCTTCGACCCCTCCCCGCCATGGATCGAGTTCGAGACGGCGAGGTCGACGAGGCGCCGGTCGGCCGGCGGGAAGGCCTTCTTGAGGACGTCCGGGTCGAGCTTGCGCGCCGCCGCCGGCAGCCGCCCGCCGACGAGGCCGAGCGCCCGCCCGAGCTTCCCGGAGAAGGGCTCGTCCGCGATCGGCGCGCCCTGGATCGGCGAGCTGACGTTCACGAGCTTGCCGAACACCTGCGTCCGGCCCTTCGCCTCGAGGCGGCGGCGCGTCTCGGCCGCGTCGACGCCGCCCGCGCTGTACGCGAGGACGGTGAGGTTCGCCCCGTCGACGGCGCCGCCGCGAAGGAAAGCGGACCCCTCGAGCGCGTCGAGCTGGGCCTCGAAGAGGCCGGCGAGCTTGTCGTACGGGGCGACGTGCGGCGACGGGTCGCCCGAGACGAAGATCTTGCCGCGGAGCTCGGGCGGGACCTTGACGCCGTAGATCTCGTCGACCGGCCGCGGCGTCAGGTCCTGGCCCGGCTTCGCGTTCGAGTAGGCGACGAGGAGGCGGTCCGTGTACTGCGCCGCCCGGAAGACGAACGCGGCCGAGGTCGGCGTGTTCGCGAACGCCGGCCGGATCACGGCGGTCGGGCCGAAGGGCTTCGCCCCGCCCGCCGGCACGGCGAGCGGCGTCGCCACGGCCTTCGCGGCCGCCGCCGCCGAGCGGTGGTCCTCGATCGGCGCCCGGAACGGGGGCTTGTTCTGGAAGAGCGCCGGCCCCGTCTTGCCGAAGGCGACGTCGATGGGCGTGAGCGTGCCGAGGTCGGGCGCTCGCACCGCCGCCCCACGCGGGGCGGCGGCGGGCGCGGCGGCGGCCGCCGGCGCCTTCGCGGCGGGGGCGCCGGCGGTCGCCTTCCGGACCGCCGACTCGATGCGCGCCGCGCCCGTCCTGAGCCCGTCGATCGCCGCCGCCAGGCCCGACCGGGTCCGCGAGACGACCCCCTCGGCCGGGGGCCCGGCGCGCCCCTCGTCCGCCCGGGCCTCGAGCTTCTCGTCGATGCGCGCCGGCTCGAACGCCCCGCGGAGCCTCCCGGACCTCTCGATCGCCATCTGGCCGCTCCTCCTCTCCTCGACCCGGGCGGATGATACCCGATCGGCGGCTCACGACCCACCGCCCCGAGCCGCCGGGCCCCGTGGCCGCCCGCGGGTAGCCCTCGACCTCGCGCCCCAGGACGTCGAGGCGCCGGCGCCGCGCGGCGCACGTCAGGGCCTCAGGTGCTTCGCGAAGAACCCGGCGATCGCGTCGTAGCAGCGAAGCTTGTTCGGGCGCTTCAGGACGTCGTGGCCCTCGTCCGCGAAGACGATGTAGTCGACGTCGCGGCCGCCCGCGCGCAGGCGCTCGACCAGGTCGCGCGACTCGCGCTCGACGACGCGGTAGTCGTTCGCGCCCTGGATGACGAGGAGCGGGCAGCGGATGCCGTCGATGTGGGTGCTCGGCGAGCGCTCGATCATGAAGTCGCGGTCGCGCTCGGGGTTCCCGACCGAGAGGTCGAGCGACGGGCGCCAGGACTCCGGGACGCGCGCGTGGAAGGACCGGAGGTCGTACGGGCCGAACATGTCGACCGCCGCCGACCACAGCTCGGGGTGCCGGGCCGCGAGCGTCAGCGTCATGTAGCCGCCGTAGGAGCGGCCGACGACGCCCACGCGCCGCGCGTCGAGGCGCCGGTCGCGCGGCAGGACCTCGGTCACGGCGTGCACGTGGTCGAGCCGGTCCTGACCGCCCCAGTCGCGCTCGACGCGCCGCATGTAGCCGAGGCCGTAGCCGCTCGACCCGCGCGCGTTCGGGACGAAGACGGCGAAGCCGCGGAGCGTGAGGAGCTGGATCAGCGGCATCGAGAACCAGGCGAAGTTCGGCTGCTCCTGGCTCTGCGGGCCGCCGTGGATGTAGTGGACGACGGGGCGCGGGCCCTCGAGCCCGAGCGCCGGGGCCGGCAGGTAGAGGCGGGCCGAGATCCGGAGCCCGTCGAACGACGTGAACGACGCGTCCTCGCCCGGCGCGAGCCGCTCGGGCGCGACCCCGAGGACGCGCTCGCGCGTGTGGACGATGGGCCCGTCGGCGGCCGCCCGGGCGGGCTCCGAGGGCACCGTGTAGAGCCCCGTCGGCCGCGTCGCCGTCGAGAACGAGAGGGCGTACGCGCCCGTCGCCGGCTCCCGGTGCGCGTGCGCGAGCACGCCGTCCGCGAGCGGCGGCTCGCCGCAGATCGTGCGGTCGAGGCGCATCTCGAGGCGCTCCGCGTCGAACGCGCCCTCGTAGAGCCACGAGCAGCCGTCGATGTTGTAGGCGACGCGGAACCGGCCCGGGCCCGCGTGGTTCAGGCCCGTGAGCTCGCCCTCGCCGCGGTGCCGCGCGCCCGAGATCGCGACCGGCCGCACGTCGCCGCCCGCCGCGCGCCCGCCCTCGAGCGGGAGCCAGCCGAGACCGTAGCGGTCGTCGAAGAGCGCGGTCGGGAAGAGGAGGCCGCGGTCGCCCGGCGCGAAGCGGCAGTCGCCGATCGCGTTGAGCGGCGGGGCGGGGGCGCCCGGCGCGCGCGCCTCGAGCGGCACGCCGTACAGGAGCTCGCGGTCGCCCGGACCGTCCTACCGCCAGAGGTAGAGGACGTGGTCGCCGGCCGTGTAGCCGTCGAGGAGCGCGACCTTCGAGTGGTCGGCGTTCGCGCCGACCGGCAACGAGCCGTAGCGGCTGGCGCCGAGCCGCACGAGGTCGCCGGTCGCGACGTCGCCGCGGAAGGCCACGCTGTCGGCCTCCGTCCGCGACTCGGCCGAGATGTAGACGAGGTTCCGGTCCGGGTACGCCCCGAACAGGCGCACGCGGTAGCCGGCGAGGCGCGAGCCGAAGGCCGGCTCGGGGAAGCCGCCTCCGAGCGGCACGAGGAACGGCTGGTAGACCTCGTCGCCGTCCCGGTCGATGAGGACGAGGATCCGCCCGAGCCGCTCGAGGACGACGAACGGCTGCTCGCCCCCGATCAGGTGCGGGTTCATGAGGGCGATGCTCGGCGGCAGCAGCGGCTCGGGGACGCTGCCGTGCGGGCGCGCGTCCATGGCGTAGAGCGAGAGCCGCCCGCCGAGGTCGCTGACGAAGTAGAGCCGGCCGCCCGCGAGCTGCGGCGCGATGAAGAGGCGGGCCGAGAGCAGGGACTCGAGCGCGTCGTTCGTGGCGTCCATGGCGGGCCCGATTCTACCGGCGGCGCCGTCGCGGCGCGACGGCGTGCCGCGCCCGCGCGCCGCCGCCGCCGTGTTGCAGGCCCCGGCCGCGCCCGCGCCGCGCGCGGCCCGCGGATTTCCGGCACGGCGAGTGCGCGGCGCCGGAGAGGACCGCGTAACCCGGAGGGGTCCGCCTCGCTACGTAGGCGATGGACGGCCAGGACGGAACAAGGAGGAGGCCATGCCCAACCCGCTCTTCGCGCGCCGGAAGCGCGCCCTGCTCGCGTTGCCCGTCATCCTGCTGGCCGGCGCCGTTGCCGGCGCCGGCTGCCGCTTGGCGACGGTGATCGAGTCGCCCCACATCCACTCGTCCGAGTTCGGCCAGCCGCTCGCGCGCGCCGGCGGCGTCGCCGAGGGCGAGATCGCCGGCTGGGAAGGCACGCCGGTCGCGCTCGAGTGGCCGGCGACGCTCGCCGTGCTCCAGGTCCACCGCGACAACCGCTACGTCGCCCACTCGCAGGACGAGTGGGACGGGGCGCTCCGCTCGACGGGGGCGCTGAAGGGCGTCAACGTCGTCGACGGCCTCGGGATCGGCGACGAGAAGATGCACGAGTCCGTCGCCCGCCACATCGAGCGCAAGGGCCCGAACGAGGCGCAGCCCCAGAAGGGCAAGCTCTTCGTCCCGGAGCGCTGGCTGGCGTCGGCGAGCCGCTCGAACCTCCTCTTCATCTACGCGACCAAGGTGACGACCGACTCCTACTGGAACCTCTGGGCGGTCTCGTACCCGCTCCTCATCACGGCGCCGTTCCTGCCGGCCGAGGAGCAGACGGCGCAGGCCATCGCCAAGGGCTTCCTGGTCGACGTCCGGACCGGGAAGATCCTCGAGACGGCGGGGGCGGTCGCGACCGAGTCGCGCTCGGCGAACCCGATCATCATCACCCGGCCGATGTTCCAGCTCGAGCAGCAGGTCGCGCGCGACGCCGAGAGGCGCATGATCGAGCAGCTCGCCCAGAAGATCGTCGAGCTCAAGCGCAAGGCGGGTTGAGAAGAGCGCGCGGAGCCGAAGCCCGGTTCCTCGCCGCCCGCTCCGCGGCGGGGGTTCGGGGGGCGGAGCCCCCCGGATGCCAGGACCAGGCTTGATCCGGCGCGCGGGCTCGCGTATGTTCGCGCGCCATGAGCCCGAGTACCCGAGCCCTGCTCGTCTCCGCCGCCGTCGCCATCGGCACGGCGGCGGCGCTTACGTCCCTCGTCCCGGCGCGGTCCCGCTCCCACGCCGCCCCCGACCCCGACGCCGAGGCCCGCGAGAAGGCGCGCGCCGCCCTCCACGCCCTCTTCGACGAGGAGTGGGAGCGCGACATGCGCGAGAACCCGACCCATGCGTCGTCGCTCGGGGACCGGCGCTGGAACGACCGGTGGGGGGACGCGAGCTTCGAGGCCATCGAGCGCCGCCACGCCGGCAACCGGGCCGCCCTCGAGCGGCTGCAGGCGATCGACCGCGCCGCCCTCGCGCCCGCGGACGAGGTGAACCTCGACCTCTTCCGGCGCGAGTACGAGGAGCGGGTCGAGGGCCACCGCTTCCGCACGTTCCTCCAGCCGATCAACCAGCGGGGCGGGATCCAGACGGCCGACGAGCTGCACGAGGAGCTGCGCTTCGAGACGGTCAAGGACTACGAGGACTGGATCGCGCGTCTGCGCGCCCTCGGCCGCCTTGTCGACCAGACGATCGCCCTCATGGACCGCGGGATCGCCGAGAAGCGCGTCCACCCGCGGATCATCATGGAGCGCGTCCCCGGGCAGATCGCCGCCCAGATCGTCGACGACCCGGAGAAGTCGCCGTTCTACGACCCGCTGCGCGAGCTCCCGGCCGCGATCGCCGAGCCTTCGCGGGCCGAGCTGCGCGCCGCGGCGAGGAAGGCGATCGCGGAGACCGTCGTCCCCGCCTACCGCCGCTTCTGGGCGTTCTTCGCCGACCGCTACCTGCCCGCGTGCCGCGAGAGCGTCGGCGCCTTCGACCTGCCGGAGGGCGAGGCCTTCTACGCCTTCCGGGCGCGCACCTACACGACGACCGACCTCACGCCCGAGCAGATCCACGAGCTCGGGCTCGCGGAGGTGAAGCGGATCCGGGCCGAGATGGAGCGCGTGATCGCGAGGACGGGCTTCAAGGGGAGCTTCGCGGAGTTCCTGACGTTCCTCAGGACCGACGGGCGGTTCTACTACGACGACCCTCAGGAGCTGCTCGAGGCCTACCGGGCGACGTGCAAGCGCATCGACCCGGAGCTCGTGCGCCTCTTCGGCCGGCTGCCGCGCATGCCGTACGGCGTGCGGCCGATCCCGGACCCGATCGCCCCGCACACGACGACCGCCTACTACAACGGGCCGGCGGCCGACGGCAGCCGCGCGGGCGCGTACTACGTGAACCTCTACCGCCCCGAGACGCGGCCGAAGTACGAGATCGAGGTGCTCTCCGTCCACGAGGGCGTCCCCGGGCACCACCTCCAGATCGCGCTCGCGATGGAGCTGGGCGAGCTCCCGAAGTTCCGCCGCTACGGCGGCTTCACGGCCTTCAGCGAGGGCTGGGGCCTCTACAGCGAGAGCCTCGGGGACGAGCTCGGCCTCTACCAGGACCCGTACTCGAAGTTCGGCCAGCTCACGTACGAGATGTGGCGGGCCGTGCGCCTCGTCGTCGACACCGGCCTGCACCGCCTGAAGTGGAGCCGCGCCCAGGCGATCGACTTCTTCAAGCAGAACGCGGCCAAGACCGAGCACGACATCGTGAACGAGGTCGACCGCTACATCGCCTGGCCCGGGCAGGCCCTCGCCTACAAGATCGGCGAGCTGAAGATCAAGGAGCTGCGCGCCCGCGCCGCCCGCCGGCTGGGCGAGCGCTTCGACGTCCGGGCCTTCCACGACACGGTCCTCGGCAGCGGGGCCGTGCCGCTCGACGTCCTCGAGAAGATCGTGGACGCGTGGATCGAGCGGACGCTCGCGGGCGCGAAGGAGCGATAGGTCGACGCCGATGGCCGGCCCCGTCCTCATCCGGGACCCGGCGGCCGCGGTCGCCTTCGTCCTCGCCCGGGATGCGGCCCTCGAGCCCATGGGCCTCGGCCCGTCCGAGGCGCGCGAGAAGCGGCGGCGGATGGCCGCGAGCCCGCTCGCCTTCCTGCGCGCGACGCCGGGGCTCTTCGTCGCCGACCTCGCCGCCCTCGCCGGCCCGTTCGGCGCGCCGGCGCGGCTGCGGCCGCGCGAGGCGCCGCGCCTGACGATCGTCGGCGATGCCCACCTCGGGAACTTCGGCGCGTTCCGGGGGGCGGCCGAGGGCGAGCCGGTCTTCGGCATCAACGACCACGACCAGGCGGGCACGGGATCGCCGGAGTGGGACCTCCTGCGGCTCGCGGCGAGCATCGTCATCGCGGCCCGCGGCGCCGGCGGGACGGACGACGACGCCCGGGCGGCGGCCGCGACCGCGGCCCGGGCGTACGCCGGGCGCGTGCGCGCGATCGCGGGCGGGCGCGACGCGGGCGAGACGGCGGTCGATCGGGCCGGCGCCGCCGGACCCGTGAAGAAGCTGCTCGAGAAGGCGAAGGGGCAGTCGCGGGGCGAGCTGCTCGAGGAGCACGCCGCGCGGGAGCGGGCCGACGGGAGCTGGGCGTTCGGGGCGACCGACGAGGTCGTGCCGCTGCCGGCGGCGCGCGAGCACGCCGTGCGGGCGGCCCTCGCCGCCTACGAGGGGACGCTCGGCCCGACGCCGCGCGCCCGGCGCCCGCTCGCGGTCCTCGCCGTCGCCGAGAAGCGCGGGAGCGGCGGATCGAGCTACGGCCTCGACCGCCACGTCGCCCTCCTCGGCCGGCCCGAGCCCGCGAAGAAGCCGCTCCTCCTCGAGCTGAAGTCGTTCCCGCCCTCGTCCCTCCCGGGCCCGGACGGCGCGCCGCAGGAGGCGGACGCGGGCGCCGTCGTCGCCGCCATGCGCGTCCTCGGCGCGCCCCAGGCCGCGAACCCGCTCTCGGGCGCGGCGCGCCTGGGCGAGCGGTCGTTCCTCGTCCGGGAGATCGACCCCGAGAAGCGGAACCTCCGGGTCGAGAAGCTCGACGGGCCGCGGGACGTGAGCGCGGTCGCGGAGACCGCGGCCCGCTGCCTCGCCGCCGCCCACGCCTGCGCGGCCGGGAGCCGCGGGGCCGCGATCGCGCGCTGGCTCGGGGAGGGCGAGAGCGAGGCCTCGGGCCCCGGCGACGCCGGGCTCGCGCTCGCGGTCGCCGGCCTCGCCGCGCTCTACGCCGACCAGGTCGCGGCCGACCACGCCGCCCTGGCGGCCGCGGTCAGAACCTCACCCTGAGGAACGCCATGGGGCCGTGGAAGGAGACGTCGACCTCGTCGCCGTCGTCCTCGTCCTCGATGTCGATCAGGTAGAGGAAGTAGCCGCCGCCGACGCCGATGTCGAAGGCGTCGATCGGGAGCGGGAGCGTGAAGGTGACGGTCGCCTCGCCCTCGAGGTAGAGGACATCGAGGTCCTGGGAGGTGAAGCCGATCCCGCAGACCTTGACGCCGACCTCGAAGAGCCCGACGAAGATGCTGGCCGAGAGCCCGACGAGCGGGATCGGCGCCTCGAGCGTCTCGGACTCGCGGCCCGTGAGCGTCGACTCGAGGGTCGCATCGAAGTGGAAGTAGCGCACGCCGAAGATGATCCCGACCTCGAGGTGCTCGAAGGCGATCGGGTTCACCTGGATCTTGCCGGCGACGGAGAGGATGTCGACGTCCGTCTCGACGCGCTCGTTGACGCCGAAGACGAACGACCCGAAGGCGATCTGCCGCTCGATCGTCTCCTCGCCCTCGAACCGCGTCTGCCAGTACGAGAGGTAGATGTTGACGTACTTGAGCGTGATGAAGACCTCGGCCCACGGGACGGGCGAGACCGTGTCGAGGTCGAGGTCATCCTCGAGGTCGATCGACGCCCCCGGGAAGGAGCCGCCGAGGACGTCCTCGAGCGCCCCGCCGTCGACGAAGGTGATGTCGCCCTCGAGCGCGGCCAGCCAGAGGCCCCCGCGGACGCCGATCGAGAAGAACTTCCGGGCCTTCGGACCGTCCTTGTCCCCGGCCTCGACCTCGGGCTCCTCGAAGTCCTGGGCCCGGCTCGCTTCCGGCCGGGCGGCGCCGAGGACGAGGGCGACCGCGAACGCCAGCAGGGCGAACCGGAGCGGCGTGAGCGGCGGCCGGTCGGGCGTCGGTCGGGGCATGGCTTCTTGATACGCGGGCCCGGCCCGGCCGGCAAGCCCTCGCTCGCTCGGGCCCCGGACGCCTTGACTCCCGGTCCGGCCAGGGGTATCGTGCTTTTCGAGGGTCGCCGGCCGCGGCGCGGGAGGGGGTGCGGGTCGGGGGGCGGGACGGTCGAAGTGAAGGAGGAGGGGGAGGAGCGCGCGGGGAGACGTTGCCGATCGCGTTGATCACGGACTTCGGCACGGGCTCGGTGTACGCGGGCATCATGAGGGGCGTCATCGCGGCCCTCGCGCCCGACGTCGCCGTCGTCGACCTCACCCACGAGATCGCCCCGCAGGCCGTCGAGGAGGCGGGCTTCCTCCTCGCCTCCTCCTACCGCTACTTTCCCGAGGGCACGGTCTTCGCCGCGGTCGTCGACCCGGGGGTCGGCACCGGGCGCGAGGTCGTCCTGCTCGAGGCGTCGGCGCGCCGCTTCCTCGCGCCCGACAACGGCCTCCTCGGGCCGGTGATCGACCGCGAGCCGGGCGCCACGGCGCGCCACGTGCGGACGCGCCGGCTCTTCCTCGAGCCCCTGAGCGCGACGTTCCACGGCCGCGACGTCTTCGCCCCGGTCGCCGCCCGCCTCGCCGCGGGCCTGGACCCGCGCGAGGTGGGGCCCTCCGTCCCGCTCGGGTCGCTCGCCCGGGCGACGGGGTCGGCGGCGCCGGCGGCGGCGTCGTCGCCGTCGTCGCCGCCGCCGCCCCCCCGGCCGCCGCGCCGCGTCGTTCACGTCGACCGCTTCGGCAACCTCGTGACGGACGTGCCGGGCGCGCTCTTCTCGCGCCTCGCCGCCCTCGAGGTCGCGGGCCGGCGCGTCGAGTGCGGCGCGCGCACGTACGGCGAGGCGCCCGCGGGCGAGCCGTTCTTCTACGTCGGCAGCTTCGACACCGTCGAGGTCGCCGTCGCCGGCGGCGACGCCGCGCGCGCGTTCGGGGCCGGGCGCGGCGCGGCCGTGAGGGTCCACGAAGGTCCGGTTCGGGGGGCTCTCGGGGCGGAGCCCCCCGAGGACGAAGACCGAGGCAGCGAGCCATGAAGATCCAGCGCCTGTCCACGCAGCCGGTCATCCCGGTCGAGGGCTCGAGCCGCCACTTCGGCGCCGCGTGGGAGGTGCTCCTCGACGCGGGCGAGGCGACCCAGCCGCACCAGCACCAGGCGATCGAGGAGATCTACTACTTCGTCGAGGGCACGGGCGAGATGGTCGTCGCCACGAAGAAGCGGGCCGTCGGCCGGGGCGAGATCATCTACGTGCCGAGGCTCATGACGCACCACCTCGAGAACACGTCGGCCGGGCTCCTGCGCTGCCTCACGATCGAGAGCACGCCGGCGGCCGGGGAGCCGGGCGACGACGCGACCGGGAGCGCGGGCGCCGAGCCGGACGACCCCGAGCGGACGCGCGAGTCGGTGCGGAACATCGACCGCATCATCGAGAAGATGCCCCGCGTCCTCGACCGGGTGACGGCGATCCAGCAGATCGTCGCCCTCTTCGACATCGGCGGCAAGCTCTCGGAGCAGATCGAGCAGGCGTTCGGCCTCGACAACGAGGAGGGCGTTTCGGCCCTCACGAAGGTCGAGCAGAGGATCATGGACACGGTCGTCGAGATCACGCGGCGCTACAAGCTCGGCGTCCTCGGCCTCGGCGACCTCGACCTCGGCGACTTCGGCGGCCGCCTGAAGGGCCGCTGAGGCTCAGAAAGACGACGACCCACGACCACGCTCCGGGCGCTCCTCGCCATCCTCGCCGCGGCGGCCCAGGCGGCCGTCTCGGCCTACGCCTTCGAGGCCGCCGCCGCGGCGCGCGGGGCGGGCTTCTTCGCGATCGCCTTCGCGGGCGCGGCCGGCGTCGTCTTCGCCCTGCTCTCGATCCGCGGCGGCCCGGAGGGCGGGCGCGCGGCCTGGAGCGCGCTCCTGCTGGCCGCCGCCGAGCTCTTCTTCGAGACGTGGGCGGCGGCCGAGGGCAGCCTCGCGACCGAGGCCGCGCCCTTCCCGCCCGCCGCCGCCGCCGTCGCCGCCCTGGGCTTCCTCGCCCCGCTCGCGCTCGCGCTCGTGCGCCTGCCGCCCCCGGACTCCCGCCTCGCGCGCTTCGCGTACGGCGGGGCGATCCGGCTCGTCCGGGCGATGGCGGCGGTCGCGGCGCGCCGCTCGCTCGCGCTCGAGCTGCCCGCCCACTTCTTCGCGCCGGTGAGGGTCGGCGGGCCGCTCGTCGCCGGGCTCGCGGCCGAGATCGTCTACGACCACCCGCTCGTCCGCGCCCGCGTCCGGGCCCCCGGGCCGTTCCCGCGCCTGCTCGTCCTCCCGGCGGGGCGGGCGCTCGAGCTGCTGCCGTCGCTCGAGCGGCGGCTCGGGTGGAAGGAGATGGGGGAGGTCGCGCCCGGGGCCGCGACCGCGCCCGAGGCGCGCGAGGGCGCCGTCGTCCTCGTGCCGGGCGGAGCGCTCGCGCCCGAGGTCGGCGACCTGGCCGAGGCGCTGAGGGCCCAGGTCGCGCGCCTGCGGCGCTTCGCGGTGCTCGTGGACGAGGCGGGCGTGACGCTCGTCGCGCGCACGCCGGAGGCGCACCGCTTCGACGCCCGCACGCTCGCCGAGGCGCTGGACGCCGCCCAGGCGCTCACGCCGGCCGTGCGGCTCGCGGCCGCCGCCGGGCCGGAGCCGGCGCCGTGATCCGATCCTGCGGGCTGATCGGCGGCAAGGAGCTGCGCGTCGACATCCCGCGTCCCGAGCTGCGCGCGCTCCTCAAGGACCGCGCGAGCCCGATCTGGGTCGACGCGCTCGAGCCGACCGAGGCCGAGCTCGCGTTCCTCGGCGAGACCTTCGGGTTCCACCCGCTCACGCTCGAGGACTTCGCCCGGCCCGTCGACCTCCCGAAGCTCGACGAGTTCCCGAACTACATCTTCCTCGTCACGCACGGCATGCGGATGGACGACGCGGCCGGCGAGATGCGGAAGGTCGAGCTCGACTCGTGCCTCGGCCCGAGCTTCCTCGTCACGAACCACCTGGAGCCGAGCCGGAGCGTGAACGCCGTCTGGGAGCGCGTCCTCAAGAACCCGCAGGTCCTCGCGCGCGGGTCCGACTTCCTCATGCACGCGATCCTCGACATGCAGGTCGACCAGTTCGTGCCGCTCCTCGACGAGCTCGAGGACCGCATGGAGCGGGTCGAGGAGGCCGCGCTCTCCGAGGCGTCGGGGCCGGCGGTGCTCGAGGACATCCTGACGATCCGGCGCCAGGTCCTGACGCTGCGCCGCTCGATCGCGCCCGAGCGCGAGGTCTTCGCCCGGATCTGCCACCGCGACATCGAGTTCATCTCGGCGCGGGCGCTCGTCTACTTCCGCGACGTCCAGGACAACGTGAACCGCACCTACCAGCTCGTCGAGACGTACCGCGACCTCGTCGCCGGCCTCATGGAGGCGTACCGGTCGACGATCTCGACGCGCATGAACTCGATCATGCAGCGGCTGACGCTGATCTCGACGATCTTCCTGCCCATGACCTTCGTCGCCAGCATCTACGGCATGAACTTCGAGCGCATGCCCGAGATCGGCTGGAGGTACGGCTACCCGGTCGCGCTCGTCATCATGGTCGCCATCGCCCTCGGCATGCTGTTCTTCTTCCGCAGCAAGCGCTGGCTGTGATGCCGCCCGACGGCTTGCCGCTCCGGTTAGGATGGAGGAGATGCCGCCCGCGCCCAAGCCGCAGAAGCCGAAGGCGCCGCCCCCGGCGCCCCTCGCGTCGGTCGCCTTCGACCTCGCGCGGACGGCGCGGCTGCGCCAGGTCCTCGACGCGCTCGGGTACGCGTTCCGCGAGCCGCCGCCGCCGGGGACCGTGCTCTTCGCGCAGGGCGCGGGCGCGAGCGAGGGCGCGAACATCGTCGTCTACCGGACCGGCCGGCTGCTCGCGCAGGGGAAGCGCGCCGCCGAGGCGCTGGCGGAGCTCGCGGCCTTCGAGCTGGTCCCGGGGGGCGTCCCGGGCGCGGGCGCGGGCGCGGGTGCGGGCGAGCCGGCGGCGGCGCCGGGCGAGCCCGCCGCCGCCGGTCCGGCCGGGGCCGAGGGCCCGCCCCCGCCGCTCATCGGCTGCGACGAGTCGGGGAAGGGCGACTACTTCGGCCCGCTCGTGGCCGTGGCCGCATACGTCGAGCCGGCGACGTGGGGGCGGCTCAGGCGGCTCGGCGTCCGGGACTCGAAGACGATCGCCGACGGCATGGTGCGGCGGATCGCGCCGGACGTGCGCGCGCTCTGCCCGCACGAGGCCGTCGTGATCCCGCCGGCGCGCTACAACTCGCTCCACCGCGAGATGAGGAACGTGAACCACATGCTCGCCTGGGCGCACGCCCGGGCGATCGAGGACCTGCTCGGGCGCGTGCGCTGCGGCCGCGTCCTCATCGACCAGTTCGCGGCCGACCCGCGCGTCGTGCGGCGCGCCCTCATGGAGCGCGGGCGGGCGGTCACGGTCATGGAGCGCCCGCGGGCCGAGGAGGAGACGGCGGTCGCGGCGGCGTCGGTCATCGCCCGCGAGGTCTTCATCGACTGGCTCGCGAGGGCGGAGGAGAGGCACGGCCTCCCGCTCCCGAAGGGCGCGTCGGCGAAGGTCGAGGACGCGGCCCGCGCCTTCGTCGCGAAGCACGGCGCCGGGCGCCTGGGCGAGGTCGCGAAGGTCCACTTCAAGACGACGGAGCGCGTGCTGCCGCCGCTCTTCGGGGCGGGGGGAGGGGGAGGGGGCGGGGCGGGGGCCGGGGGAGGGGAGCCGTGAAGGCGGGCGCGGGCGCCCTCCTCGTCGTCGCCGCCGCCCTGATCGGGGCCGCCGCGGGCTGCTCCACGCCCGAGGATGACGCGGCGGCCGAGCGCGAGGCGAAGCGCCAGGCGCTCGCCCGTCACTACGGCGAGCTGTCGGCGGCCGAGCGCCAGGCGCTGCTCCAGTCGAGCGTGCGCGACGACGAGGACGCCGAGCGCGTCGTCCGCGAGATCCGGGCGGCGAAGGTCGAGCGCGAGCGGCTGGAGGAGGAGCGGCGCGCGCTCGCGGCCGCGCCGCGGGCCGGCACCCCGCGCGAGATCCGGCGCGTGCTGCTCGACCGCTACGGCCCCGAGCTGACGCCGTTCCAGCGGAGCTACGTCCTGGCGACGGACTTCCCGTCGCTCGAGGCGGGCGAGCGGCTCTGCCGGAAGTGGACCGAGGAGAACCGGGCCTTCGCGAGCCCCAGGCGATAGTCGCAAACCGGCGCCTCCCGCCCACTTAAAAATACCCGCCCGAAAAGCGCCCGAAAACGTGTCGGACCCGCCGTGTATGCTCGCCTGCGCGGCTGGAAGGAAGAGTTCGTCAACGAGAGCCGAAGGGAGCGATCATGAGCGCGGGCGAAGCGGTTGGCGGGGCGGGCGGCGCCGAGGGGCGGGGCGCGGGCGGCAACGGCGGCGGGCACGGGGCGGCGGGGCTCGCGGTCGGGGCCGCGGCGCCGGGGGTCGAGCGCGACGAGAAGGCGCGCCGGCAGGCGCTCGAGTTCGCCCAGTCGGTGATCAAGAAGAAGTTCGGGCCCGGCGCGATCATGCGGCTCGGCGCGGACTACCGGCCGCAGATCGAGTCGATCTCGACGGGCTGCCTCTCGCTCGACCTGGCGCTCGGCATCGGCGGCTTCCCGCGCGGGCGGGTGGTCGAGGTCTTCGGGCCGGAGTCGTCGGGCAAGACGACGCTCGCCCTCCACGTCATCGCGAACGCCCAGAAGAACCGCGGCTACACGGCCTTCATCGACGCCGAGCACGCGCTCGACCCGGGGTACGCGAAGCGGATCGGCGTGAACCTCGAGAACCTCCTGATCTCGCAGCCCGACTACGGCGAGCAGGCGCTCGAGATCTGCGAGACGCTCGTCGCCTCGAACGCCGTCGACGTGGTCGTCGTCGACTCGGTCGCGGCGCTCGTCCCCAAGGCCGAGCTCGAGGGCGAGATGGGCGACAGCTTCATGGGCGTGCACGCGCGCCTCATGTCGCAGGCGCTCCGCAAGCTGACGGCCGTGATCCACCGCTCGAAGACGTGCGTCGTCTTCATCAACCAGATCCGCGAGAAGATCGGCGTCACCTTCGGGAACCCGGAGACGACGACCGGCGGCCGGGCGCTCAAGTTCTACTCGTCCGTGCGCATCGACGTCCGGCGCGAGGGCCAGATCAAGTCGGGCGAGGAGGTCATCGGCAGCCGGGTGCGGGCGAAGGTCGTGAAGAACAAGGTCGCGCCGCCCTTCCGCCAGGCCTCGTTCGACGTCATGTTCGCGAAGGGGATCTCGTGGATCGCCGATGTCCTGGACCTCGCCTGCGAGCACGGGATCGTGCAGAAGTCCGGGTCTTGGTTCAGCTTCGGCAGCACGCGGCTCGGGCAGGGACGCGAGAACACGATCGCGTTCCTGGAGGAGAACGGACCGGCGCTCGCCGAGATCGAGAGCGGGCTCCTGGCGAAGCTCTTCCCCGCGCCCGAGCCGGCGCCGGGGGAGGCCGGCGGCCCGGCGGCGGGCGCCGAGCGGCCCGCGCCGGGCGGCGGCCCGGGGCCGAAGCGGGGCGAGCGGAAGTAGCGCGTGGAGATCGAGCCGATCCTCGAGGAGCTGAAGAACCCCGACCGCAACCGGCGCTTGAAGGCCGCGTTCGCGCTCGGGGAGGCCTTCGCGGGGCGGGCGGCGCCGGGCCGGCCCGGGGATGCGGTCGTCGCGCGGGTCGTGACGGCCCTCGAGGAGGTCATGGCCGATGCGGGGTCGGGGGCCTGGATGCGGAAGCGCGCGAAGCGGGCGCTGAAGAAGATGCGTGGAGAGGAGTAGGACGAGCGTGACGCGCGTCCCGCCGGGGCCCGTGGGCGAGACGATCCCGCCCCGGAAGCAGGCGGCGGCGCGGCATTACGGGAGCCATCAGTACTACACGAAGCGGGCGTGGAACGTCGTCCGGGCGTACATCGCGCACTTCACGGCGCCGGGCGAGACCGTCCTCGACCCGTTCGGCGGCTCGGGGGTGACGGCGATCGAGGCGCTGGCGCTCGGGCGCCGCGCCGTCCACGTCGATGTCTGCCCGTTCTCGACGTTCCTCGCGCGGCAGGTCGCGCGGGCGCCGGTGGACCTCGACGGGCTCGAGGTCGCGTATCGCGGCGTCGAGGCCGCCTGCCGCCCGGAGCTCGAGGCCTGGGCGGCGCTCCCGGACGCGGAGGCCGCCCGTCTCGAGCCGCGGGACTGGTTCCCGCGTCACGTGTCGCTGCCGCCGGACGGGGATGTGGCAAGGGTCGAGGACCTCTTCTCGCCGCGGCAGCTCGCGTCGCTCGCCCGGCTCCTGGCGGCGGTCGAGGCCGTCGCGGACCCCGTCGCGCGCGACCTCCTCCGGTACGCGTTCTCGGCGACGCTCTACAAGTGCAACCGGACGTTCCTCTCCGTCCCGACGCGGGCCGCCAGCCGGGGCGGGAGCGCGATCTTCAGCCTCTACCGCTACAAGGTCGCGCGCCGGCCGGTGGAGCTGCCGGTCTTCCACCAGTTCTCGCTTCGCTTCCGCAAGCTCCTCGCCTGCAAGGCCGACACGAACCGGGAGATCGGCGCCTCCGGGGGCCTCGTCTGCGCCCTGGCCTCGGCCACCTCCCTGCCGCTCGCCGACGCCTCGATCGACTACGCGTTCACCGATCCTCCGTACGGCGGCCACATCGCCTACCTCGACCTCGGGACGCTCTTCCACGCCTGGCTCCGGCTCGACGTCCCGGCCGCCGCGCGCCGCCTCGAGGCCATCGAGGGCGGGCGTCTCGACCTCGACCGCGCCCACTACGTCTCGACCCTCCACGCCTCCGCCCGCGAGATCGCCCGCGTCCTTCGCCCGGGCCGCTGGGCGAGCGTCGTCTACGCGCACCGCGACCTCGCCTACTGGCAGGCGCTCGTCGACGCCTTCGAGTCCGCCGGCCTGCACCTCGTCGCCACGATCCCGCAGCCGCTCTCGGTCGTCTGGTCCATGCGCAAGAAGAAGAACCCCGGGACGGCGCTCGCCGGCGAGGTGATCCTCTCGTTCGCGAAGGATGGAGCCCGGCGCGCGCGGGCCGCCGGGGCGGCGCGGGACGCGCACCGGGCGATCCTCGCGCTCCAGGAGGGAATCACAGGACCCTCAGGAGGTCGATGAAGAGCCCGCGCGGCTCATCCAGCCGGAACGGCCCGGGGAGCATCTTCACGGCCGCGTAGAGGACCTGCATCCCGCCGACGGAGGTGCCCACGGCGGCGCCGAACGCCGCTGTCAAGCGGCGGGTCTCTCCGGCCTCGACTGGCGCCGCCGGCCAGTCTCGGCTACGCTCGGAGCATGTCGATCCGGAGCCTGCGCGACCTCGACGGCCTCGCCCGCGTGGGGCGGCTCGTGGCCTCCCTCCGCGACGCGATCGCCCGCGAGGTCCGCCCCGGCGTGACGACCGGCGCCCTCGACCGCCGCGCCGCCGCCTTCCTCGCCGCCGCCGCCCCGGGGGCCCGCCCGGCGCCCAGGGTGGAGTACGGGTTCCCGGGCACGGTCCTCCTGAGCGTGAACGACGAGGCCGTCCACGGCGTGCCGGGACCGCGGACGATCCGGCCGGGCGACGTGGTCAAGGTCGATGTGACCCTCGAGCTCGACGGCTACGTGGCGGACGCGGCCGTGACCGTCGCCGTCGAGCCCGTCTCGTCCGCCGTGCGGAACCTCTGCGACGGCACGCACGCCGCGCTCGAGCGGGCGCTCGAGGCGGCCCGCGCCGGCGAGCCGATCTCGGCGATCGGCGCGGCCGTCGAGCGCGAGGCGTCGCGCCGCGGCCTCTCGGTCATCCGCGCCGTCTGCGGTCACGGCGTCGGCCGCCGGATCCACGAGCCGCCGGCCGTCCCGAACCACTTCGATCCGAGCTTGCGCGGGGTCCTGACCGAGGGCCTGGTGCTCGCGATCGAGCCGATCCTCGCCGCCGGCGCGGGCGACGTCGTCAAGGGCGCGGACGGCTGGACGATCCGCACCGCCGACGGCTCCCCGGCCGCGCACCGCGAGCACACGGTCGTGATCGCGCGCGGCCGGCCGATCGTGCTGACGGCGGCCTGATTCCGCGGGTTTCCCCGAATTCGCGCCACCGCTTGATTCCCGGACCTCGCGGCGGTATCATCGGCCGGCTTTTGGGGAGTCTTGCGGAGGAAGTGCCCGATGGTCACCGTCGCCGATGTCCTGAAGAAGATCGAACGCCTGAAGAAGGATCTCGAGTACGTCCGCACCTTCCAGGAGAAGTGGCGCGACCAGAGGGACCGTTTTCCCAAGATCTACGAGGGCATCGTCGAGCAGGAGCGCGCCTTCCTCCGCCGCATCGAGGAGCTGCGCAGCCTGAAGGTCGACTCGGCCGTCGCCGCCTGGGACATGGCCGACGAGCCGGGCGCGGCGCCCTCGCCCGCCTCGCCGTTCTCGGTCGCGGGAATGCCCGAGGGACCGAAGGTCGAGCCGCCGGGGATCGACGGGGCGGTCGTCCCGACCGGCCTCGGCTCGCGCGACTCGGGCGACGAGCGCCGGTCGGCGGCCGGGATCGACGTCGGCGAGCGCCAGCGCAAGCGGACGACCGGCTCGACGCCGGCGATCGCCGCCGACGCGACCGCGGACGCCGCGGGCCGGGCCTAGCGAGGCCGGCGTCCGCGTCGCCCTCCCCGCCGGCCCTCGGTCTCAGCGCCGTCCCAGGAGCGGGACGGCGATGGTCGCGCACACGAGCGTCACGAGCACGATCCCGATGAGGTCCAGGAGCAGACCCGCGCGGACCATGGTCCGCACGGGGACTCGCCCCGTCCCGTAGACGATCGCGTTCGGCGCCGTCGCGACCGGCATCATGAAGCCGCACGAGGCGGCGAGCGCGCCGGCCATCATGAGCGGCATGGGCTCGATCCCGAGCCCGCCCGCGGTCGCGCGCAGGATCGGCATGAGCAGCGCGGCCAGGGCGGTGTTCGAGGCGATCTCGCTCGTGAAGACGGCGATCGTGGCCGTGGCGCCGATGACGACGAAGGCCTCCGCGCCCGAGAGCGCGCCCAGGCGCGACGCGATCCAGGCGGACAGCCCCGTCGTCTCGAACCCGCCCGCGAGGGCGAGCCCGCCCCCGAAGAGGACGATCATGTCCCACGGGAAGCCCTTCGCGAGCGTCTCCCAGTCCATCAGGCGGCGCGGTGAGCCCGGGCCCTCGGGGACGAGGAAGAGCAGGACGGCCGCGGCCACGGCGACCGTCGAGTCGTCGACGAACTTCCCGAGCCCGACGGCCGGCGCCCACCCGGGGACCGCGAAGCCCGGCCCGAAGGCCAGGTCGGCGCGGAAGACCCAGGCGAGGGCCGCGAGCCCGAAGATCGCGGCGGCGCGGCGCTCGGCGGACCGCATGGGGCCGAGGGCCCGGCGCTCGTCGGCGATGAGGCGCGCGGACTCGGCCGCCTCGGCCGGGTCGCCGGCGGGCACGCGCACGGCCACGCGCACGAGGATGAACCAGGCCGCCGGGACGTAGAGGACGACGAGCGGGACCCCGACGGCCATCCACTGGGCGAACGTCGGCGGCGCGATCGACGCCTGGACGGCCGCCTGGATGCAGATCGCGTTCGGCGGCGTCCCGACGATCGTCCCCATCCCTCCGATCGAGGCGGCGTAGGCGATGCCGAGGAGCAGCGCGACCGGCAGGTTCCCGGCCGACCCCCGGCCGCCGCGCGCCTCGAGCCCGGCGACGATCGCGAGCGCGATCGGGAGCATGAGGAGCGTCGAGGCCGTGTTCGAGATCCAGAGCGAGAGACCGGCCGTCGTCGCCATGAAGCCGAGGACGAGGCGGCGCGGGCGCGAGCCGAAGACCGTGAGGGCGACGAGCGCGAGCCGGCGGTGAAGGCCGCTCCGCTCGATGCCCAGGGCGAGGACGAAGGCGCCGGCGAGGAGCATGAGGACGTCGGCCGCGTAGTGCTTGGCCGTGGTCCCGGCCGACTGGATCCGCAGGACGGGGAAGAGGACGAGCGGCAGCGCCGACGTGACGGCGATCGGGATCGCCTCGGTGATCCAGAGGATCGCGATGAGGGCCGTGACGGCGAGGAGCCGTCCGCCCGCGTCGCCGACGCCCGGCGGCGCGGGCGCGAGGAGGATGGCGGCGAAGGCGGCGACCGCCAGCGGCAAGGCCAGGCGTCTTGGCGTCATGGGCCGCGATTCTATAGAATCGGCGCGATGAAAGAAGCCCGCGCGCCCGGACGCCGGCCCGCATCCGGCCTCAAGCGCTGGCTGGCGCCGTTCCTCGTCGGCCTCGGCGTCGGGGTCGGCTACTGGGCCTCGACCTCGGGCTCGCCGACGCCGCCCGCGGCGCCGCCCGCGCCGTCCGCTCCCGGCGGCCCGGGCGAGCCCGGCCCCGCGCCCGCCGGCCCGCACTTCCGCGAGGTCGCGGCCGAGGCGGGCGTCCGGTTCCGGCACACGGCCGGCGCGAGCGGTCGCCGCTACCTGCCCGAGACCATGGGCGGCGGCGTGTGCTGGCTCGACGCGAACGGGGACGGCGCGCCCGACCTCCTCTGCGTGCAGGGCGGCGCGCTCCCCGGGTACGCGGGCCCCGTCCAGCCGACGACGCTCTTCCTGAACGACGGCCGGGGGCGCTTCCGCGCCGTGCCGCTCGCCCACCCGGGTTACGGGCAGGGAGCGTGCGCGGCCGACTACGACGGCGACGGCGACGTCGACGTCCACATCACGGCGTTCGGCCGCAACACGCTCCTCCGCAACCGCGGCGACGCGACCTTCGAGGACGTGACGGAGGCGGCCGGCGTCGGCGACGTGCGCTGGGGGACGAGCGCGTGCTGGCTCGACCAAGACGGCGACGGCGACCTCGACCTCTACGTGGTCAACTACCTCGACCTGGCGTCGGACCTCTCGAACCACAAGCCGTGCGTCCAGAGCGGCCACGCGGCCTACTGCACGCCCGACGACTACGGCGCGGTCCCGGACGTCCTCTACCGCAACAACGGCGACGGCACGTTCACGGACGCGACGCGCGCGGCCTTGGTCCACGAGGACGTGGACGGCAAGGGCCTGGGCGTCGTCGCCGCCGACCTCGACGGCGACCGGTTCCCGGACCTCTACGTCGCCAACGACACGCGCCGCAACTTCCTCTACCGCAACCGGCGCGACGGCACGTTCGAGGAGGTCGGCCTCCTCGCCGGCTGCGCGCTCTCGGAGGACGGGAAGGGCCAGGCGGGAATGGGCGTCGAGGCGCAGGACGCGGACGGCGACCTCGACCTCGACCTGCTCGTCACGAACTACCAGGACGAGTACAACGCCTTCTACCGCAACGACACGCCGCAAGGGGGCGAGGCGCCGCTCCTCTTCGCCGACGCGAGCTTCGCCTCCGGCTTCGGGACGCCGGCGCGCCGCCGCCTCGGGTTCGGCCTGAACGTCCTCGACCTCGACCAGGACGGCCGCCTCGACGCGTTCGTCGCCAACGGCCACGTCATGGACAACATCGCCCGCTACAGCGAGACCGCGACCCACGCGCAGCGGGCCACGCTGCTCCGCGGGGTCGCGGGCGGGCGCTTCGAGGAGGCGACCGATGCGCTCGGCGGGCCGGGGCTCGCGCCGGCGCTCGTCGCCCGCGGCTCGGCGGCCGCCGACATGGACGGCGACGGCGACCTCGACCTCGCGGTCTCGGTCGCGAACGGCGACCTCGTCCTCCTCCGGGCCGAGGGCGGACCGCGCGGCGCCTGGCTGATCCTCGCGCTCCGGGCGAAGCCCCCGAACACGAGCGCGGTCGGGGCGCGCGTCGTCGTCGAGGCGGGCGGACGCCGCCAGGTCCGCGAGGTGCGCGCCGGGTCGAGCTACCTGTCGCAGGACGACCTCCGCCTCCACTTCGGCCTCGGCGCCGCGACCCGGGTCGACCGGATCGAGGTGCGCTGGCCCTCCGGGCGCACGGACTCGCTCGCCGGGCCGATCGCGGCCTCGCGCGCCCACGTCCTGGTCGAGGGCGAGCCCTTCCCCCGCTGAGCCGGAAAATGGCGCGCAAGCTGCGGCCGGCTCGCGGCGTCAAACCTTCCTGAGGGGCTGGGAAGGCCGGAAGGCGGGGAGGACGGACATGACGAGTCGGCTGGCGAAGGTGACGGCGGCGATCGTCGCGATCCTCGCGATCGCGCTCGCGTTCACGCCCGGCGCGGCGTTCGCTCAATCGACGGGGACGGGGGGCGGGGCGGGAGGGACCACGGCTCCAGGCGCCCCGGCGGCGCAGCCGAGCCACGGCCGCGAGATCGACCTGCCGATCGGGGGCCCGCTCGAAGGGTTCGAGGAGGAGGAGCCCGAGCCCGATCCGCCCGACGAGGACGACCCCCCGCAGATCTACGACGAGGACATCCCCACCCGGAGCGAGTCGCTGATCTACGTCATCGACATCTCCGGCTCGATGGGCTGGGACTACTCGACGTTCCCGGGGCTCGACGGCCAGCCGATGTCGGGGCACAAGCTCGACCGGGCGAAGGTGGAGCTCCGGCGCTCCATCAACGCGCTCACGGACGAGTGGAAGTTCAACATCATCGCCTTCGACTGCTACATGTACCGCTGGCGGGGGACGCGCCAGCAGGCGACGCCTCAGAACAAGACGGCCGCCGCCGGCTGGATCAACTCGCTCCAGCCCCAGGGTGCGACGGGCACCGGTCCCGCGGTCGCCCTCGGCCTCCAGGAGCGCGACAACCTGACGATCGCCCTCCTCTCCGACGGCGCGCCGAACTGCGTCGGCGACTACTACGCCTCGATCCCGGAGCACCGGCAGATCATCCGCGGCGCCAACGCGCAGCGGGCCACGATCCACACCTTCGGGATCGGCGCGTACGGCGAGTTCGAGCGGTTCCTCCGCGACGTGGCCGCCGACTCGGGCGGCCGGTACTACCCGGTCAACTGACGGCCGGGCGAGGCGTCCCGGAGCCGGGTCGAGGACAGGGGGCGGCGCGCGGCGTCGCCCCCTGTCTTTTTCCCTGGTTGCCGCGGTGCGTCGAGTTTGGTAATGTCCCGCTTCCGAGACGAAGAGAGAGGGCCTCGCGGGAACTTTGATTGACGGCGGGGGAGCCATGCCAGACACGTTGACGATCACCGACAACCGGACCGGGAAGAAGTACGAGGTCAAGATCGAGGGCGGGGCCATCAAGGCGCCGGACCTCCGGCAGATCAAGGTCGACGACCAGGACTTCGGCCTCATGACGTACGACCCGGCGTTCATGAACACGGCGTCGTGCAAGAGCAAGATCACGTACATCGACGGCGACCGCGGGATCCTGCTCTACCGCGGATATCCGATCGACCAGCTCGCCGAGCGGAGCACGTTCCTCGAGGTCGCGTACCTCCTCATGTGGGGCGAGCTGCCGACGAAGAAGCAGCTCGACGACTGGGTCCACCGGATCACCCACCGCACGTTCATCCACGAGAACGTGAAGAAGTTCATCGACGGGTTCCGGCACGACGCGCACCCCATGGGGATGCTGCTCTCGACGGTGGGCGCGCTCTCGACCTTCTACCCGAACTCGAAGAAGATCTTCGACGCCCAGCTCCGGGAGAAGCAGATCATCCGCCTCATCGCGAAGATGCCGACGCTCGCGGGCTTCGCGTACCGCCACGCCATGGGGCTGCCGTACGTCTACCCGGACAACGACCTCAGCTACTGCGGCAACTTCATGTCGATGATGTTCCGCATGTCCGAGATGAAGTACCGCGTGAACCCGGCCCTCGAGCGCGCGCTCGACGTGCTCTTCATCCTCCACGCCGACCACGAGCAGAACTGCTCGACGAACGCCGTGCGCGCGGTCGGCAGCTCGCAGGTCGACCCGTACGCGGCGGTCTCGGCGGGCGTGGGCGCGCTCTACGGGCCGCTCCACGGCGGCGCCAACGAGGCCGTGCTCCGCATGCTCCAGGAGATCGGGTCGGTCGAGAACATCCCGCAGTTCGTGAAGGACGTGAAGACGTCGGGCGGCGACAAGCGGCTCATGGGCTTCGGCCACCGCGTCTACAAGAACTACGACCCGCGGGCGAAGATCATAAAGCAGATGGCCGACGCCGTCTTCGAGGTGACGGGCACGAACCCGCTCCTCAAGGTCGCGCTCGAGCTCGAGAAGATCGCGGTCAGCGACGACTACTTCGTGAAGCGGAAGCTCTACCCGAACGTCGACTTCTACTCGGGCCTCATCTACCAGGCCCTCCAGATCCCGACGGACATGTTCCCGGTCCTCTTCGCGATCCCGCGCACGGCCGGCTGGGTCGCGCAGTGGCTCGAGATGATCAACGACCCCGAGCAGAAGATCGCGCGCCCGCGCCAGATCTACACGGGCCACGACCGCCGCGAGTTCGTGCCCATGGACCAGCGCGACGCGGTCCCGGCCGGGGCGGCGCGCTAGCGCCCGCCGATCGCCACCCGCTCGATGCCGGCGAGGTCGCGGAGGACCGCGACCTCGCCGTAGCCCGCCGCCCGCAGCAGCTCCCGGGCGGCGGCGCCCTGTCCCGCCCCCATCTCGAACGCGAGGAACCCGCCCGGCTCGAGGTACGCCGCGCTCGAGGCGACGAGCCGCCGGATGGCGTCGAGCCCGTCCGGGCCCGCGAACAGGGCCTCGGGCGGCTCGCAGCGCACGTCCGGCGGGAGCGGCGCCCCGAGGGCGACGTACGGCGGGTTCGAGACGATGGCCGCGAGGCGCCCGCGCAGGTCCGCGAGCGGCTCGAGGAGGTCGCCGCGGCGCGTCTCGACGAGGTCGGCGACCCCGTGGCGGCGGGCGTTCCCGGCCGTCAGGTCGAGGGCGACGGGCGAGATGTCGGTCGCGATCACGCGGACGCGCGCCGTGACCGCGAGCGCGACGGCGACGGCGCCGCTCCCGCAGCCGATGTCGGCGACGAGGGCGCCCCCCGCGCCCCGCGCGCCCCGCGCGTGCCCGCCGCCGTGCAGGCGCGCGAGCGCGGCCTCGACGAGCGTCTCGGTCTCGGGGCGGGGGATGAGGACGCCCTTCGCGACCGCGAGGTCGAGCGAGAAGAACTCGCGCCGGCCGAGGATGTAGGCGACGGGCTCGCCGCCCGCGCGCCGCTCGATCGCGAGGCGGAGCCGCTCGGCCTCCTCCGCCGAGAGCCGGTCGCCCGGCGCGCGCCGGTAGACGGCGTCGCGGCCGCGCGCGCCGAGCGCGTGGGCCAGCAGGACCTCGGCCTCGAGGCGGGCGTCGTCGGGGGCGGGGCCGGAGCGCAGGAGGGCCTGCGCCCGGGCGAGCGCTTCCGCGATCGTGGTCGCCTCCGTGGTCGCCTCCGCCATCCGAGGATATTGTAGACGCGAGAAGCGAGAACGGAGGCCCAGATGATCCGGATCGGGTGCTTCTCTCTCCTCATCCTCGTCGGCCTCGGCTTCGCCGCGCTCCTGCACGCCGTCATGCGCGACGAGCGGGCGAAGCTCGCGAAGGAGGTGCGCCTCCTGGCCGACGCGCGCCCGGCCCGGATCGCGGAGGCCGCCGGCCCCGAGGCCGTCGTCCCGGGACCGGTGCGGATCGGGGGGCGCGTCGTCGCCGACGCTCCGCTCAAGCTGTCGACCGGCGCCGGCGAGCGCCTCGAGTGCGCGTACACGCGCGTGAAGCTGGTCCAGCACTACACCTCGACCGACTCGAAGGGCAACCCGAAGAAGGAGTCGGGAACCATCCACCAGCGGACGGAGGCGGCCCCCTGCGCCATCGACGACGGGAGCGGCCCGCGCCTCCGCCTCGACCTCGAGGCGGCGAAGGTCTTCCTGAAGCAGCGCGAGGTCGTGCCGTTGCCCGCGCCGGCGGGCGACCGCCTCGAGTACGGCGACGGCTCGTTCCAGGTCGCGCGCCGGAAGGACGATCGCTTCGAGGCCGAGCTCGAGTGGCTGCCGGTCGGCGCGACCGTGCTCGCCGTCGGTCTCGTCGCCGAGGGAGCGGCCGGGCCCGAGCTGGCGGCCCCGCCCGGGGAGCCCATGCTCGTCAGCGCCTACGGCGAGGTCGAGACGCGCAAGATCCTGGGCGAGGAGCGGACGGTCACGTACTGGGTGGAGGGGATCGGCTACGCGATCGGGGGGTTCTTCGCCTTCGTCGGCGTCGTCGGGCTGATCGTGACGAGACGGCGGCGGTCCGCGCCGCCGCCGCCGCCGTCGCCGTTCCACCCGCCGCCCGCGCCGCCGCCGCCACCGCCGGCGGCGCGGGGGTTCGAGGTGAGCTGACTACTCGCCCACCCTGGAGAAGAGCTTCCCCTTCTTGCCCTCGCCGCCCTTCTTCGCGGGCGGCGCCGGCGTCGCCCCGAAGACCTCGACGTTCGTGCAGAGCTTGTAGTCGTGCCCGAGCGAGCTCGTGAACGTGAGGGCGACGTGGGCCGCGGCGAAGCCCTCGGCCGGCCTCGGGACGCGCACGACGTAGCGGCCCTCGCCGGCCTGCTGCACGGGCACGCCGCTCCAGCGGTCGTTGCGGAAGTCCTTGTCGGGCGAGGCGGCGGTCCAGAGCTCGACCTGCTTCGGCGCGTCGGCCGACTCGATCGTGAACGTGCCGGCCTCCGCGTCCGCCGCGAAGCGCCACGAGAACCGGGGCCGCGCCTCGCCGTCGAGGACCGTCTTGTAGAAGGCGGAGACGGCCTCGAGCGCGCTCGGGCCGAGGCCGTGGCCCGCGTTCGGGACGTAGTGGATGTACTTCTCGCCCGGGAGGTCGGGGAAGTAGAGGTTGATCGCGTCCACCGCCCAGTAGGGGTCGTTCGTCCCGAGGACGATCAGCTTCGGCATCGTCAGCCGGTCGCGGAACGTGTAGGGGTCGACGAGGTCGAGGAGCTGCTTCGCCTCGGCGTCCGACACCTTCTGCGGCAGGCCGAGGCGCGTGTAGTCCCGGATCTGCTCGCTGTAGGCGCCCAGCATCTCGAGCTGGTGCGGCATCTGCTTCGGCATGTTGAGGACGTCGATGACCATGGGCGCGATCGCGCAGACGCGGCGGTCGGCGGCGGCCGTGAGCCACGTCGTCCAGCCCCGCTTGCTCGCGCCCGTGACGAAGAAGCGCTCGACCTTCTGGCCGCCGTCCTTCGCCGTGAACGCCTGGACCGCGTCCATGGCGCGGATCGCGCTCCTCGTCATGGGGAGGAGGCACGGCCACGTCTCGTCCTTCGTCTCGATGAACTTCTGGAAGGTGAAGGCTATGAGCGCGTCCTCGCGCAGGTTCTCGAACAGCGGCTGGTTCGGCACCTGGCTCAGGACGGCGACGACCGTGCCGGTCTTCACGGCCTGGCCGAGGAGGAGGAGCGTCTCGCCCGACAGCTCGTCCGGCGGGTTGTCGCGGTTGCGGCCGCCGCCGATCACGAGGAGCGCGTCCTTCGCGTGGTCGCGCTCCTCCGGGACGATCACCATGAGCCAGTGCTTCCAGGCGATCCCCTGCCACGTCTGCGACGTGAGCCGGATCGCGGTCACGGTCGCGCCGGGGGCGGAGTACTCCTTCGCCGCCTCCCAGGCGAAGGAGTCGTCCTTCGCGGACAGGTAGGCGGGAAGGGCCGGAAGGTCGCCGGCGCGCGCGCCCGCGGGCGCGGACGCGAGGACGAGCGCGAGGGCGAAGGCGAGGAGCGGGAGCGGGCGCGCGAGGCGCATGGCGGAACCTCCTCTGGGGAACGACGCGTGAAGCCTCAGCTGTCCCTTGAACTCTAAGAGCTACGCAGACGGAAGGGCGAATGTTAGCAGGCGGCGGCCCGGGCGAAAAGCGCGTACTCGCGGGTCGCGTCGAGCGCGCGCTCGAAACGGCCGAGGCTCTCGATCGCGAGGCCGATGATCCCGCGCTCGTAGCCGTCGCGGACGACGAGCTCGAGGCCGTGGCGCAGGACCATGGCGGCGACGCCGCCGTGGCGGGCGCGCGGGTGGATCGCGACCGTGTGGAGGACGACCTCGGGCGGGAGCGGCCGCCCCAGGGTCATCCAGGCGGCCCAGCGCGTCGCGTCGCCCGCGAGGCCCCGCGCCTCCTCGACCCAGTTCGGGTAGGCGAGGGCGAGGGCGACGTCGCCGAAGCCGACCTCGCTGGCCACGCCCACGTAGCCGGGCGGGAGGATGGCGAGCACGCCCGCGTAGGTCTCGACGAACTCGTCCCGGTCGAAGGCGGTGAAGCCCGGGTGCCCCGCCCACACCGACGTGATCAGGGCGTGGAGGCGGGCGAGGACGGTCGCCGCGTCGCCGGCCGCCGCGAGCGGCTCGGGGCGGTACTTCCCGCGCCCGAGGCAGCGCCGCTCGCCGGCCGCGAAGACGGGCAGCAGCGACCCGGCGACCGCCCGGTCGAACTCGTAGCTGCGCCACGTCACGATCGACCGGAAGCCGAGGCGCTCGAAGAGCCGCGGGTAGTGGGGCGGGTTCCGCGGCTCGAAGAGGAAGGGCGGGCGGTCGAAGCCGCGGACCAGGAAGCGGTGGGGGCGGTGGACGCCGCCGTTCATCGGGCCCCAGAGCGTGCGCGCCCCGCGGCTCGCGAGCCAGGCGCCGGCCGCGCCGACGAGCGCGCCGGCGACGGCGACGTCGTCGATCGACTCGAACCAGCCGAGCTGGCCGACGCTCGCGCCCGCGGGATCGGTGAGGCGCGGGTTGAAGAGGGCGGCGATCCGCCCGAGCGGCTCGCCGTTCGAGTCGAGGGCGAGGAAGCCCTGGACGGCGGTCGAGCGCGCGAGGGTGCCGAGGCCGGCCAGGTCGCGGGCGTCGACGGCGCGGAGCGGCGCGACGAAGCCGGGTTCGTCGCCGCGCAGGCGCCCGGGGACGTCGAGGAAGAGGTCGAGGCCATCCGGGGACGCGACGGGCTCGACGCGCATGCGCCCCTTTTTCCCGGTTCCCCCGGGACCGCGTCAAGAATAAACTCTCCTCGCCATGAGCGCGCCCGAGCCGCCCCCGACCGACCCCTTCCTCGACTTCTTCCCGACGCACGAGCGTCACGCGGACGCCGTGGCGCGGCTCCTCGCGCTCCTCGGCCCGCTCGACCCGGACGGCGACGGGCCGTTCGGGGGCCGGCGCGCGCGCGAGCGCGACGAGCGCGACGAGTTCGTCGCCGACGCGGTCGACGCCTTCCGGCGGGCGGGCCTCTTCGAGGTCGTCGTCCCGCCGGCCGACGGCGGCCTGGCCGACCTGCCGCTCATCTACCAGGCGGGCGGGCTCCTCTCCTCGCGCGACCTCTCGGTCGCGATCGCGCTCGGCGTCGTCGCCCTGGCGACGTTCCCGTTGAGGCTCGCGGGCACGCGCGACCAGCGCGCGCACTGGTTCGGGCGCGTGCGGGCCGGGGACCTCGCGGCGGTCGGCTTCTCCGAGTGGGCGCACGGGTCGGACCTGGCCGCCAACGCGACGACCGCGCGCCGCGTCTCGGATGCCCCGGATGCGCCCTACCGGCTCGACGGCGAGAAGTCGCTCATCAACAACGGCACGGAGGCCGCGTTCGCGCTCGTCATCGCCCGGACGGGCGAGCGCGTCCCCGAGACCGACCCCGACGCCCGGCGCCTGAACGCGGCCACGCAGAGCTTCTTCGTCATCGACCTCCGGTCCGACGGGGTCCGCCCGGTCCCGCGCTTCAAGACGCACGGCGTGCGCGGGGCCGACATCTCGGGGTTCAGGCTCGACGGCGTCCTCGTCCCGCCCGACCGGCGGGTCGGGTCCGAGGGGCAGGGCTTCCGGATCGGGCGACGCACCCTCGAGATCTCGCGCGGCGGCGTCTCGGGGTTCGCGGCCGGGCAGGCGGTCCTGGCGCTTCGCCTCGGCTGCCGGCACGCGCGCGAGCGCCGCCTCTACGGCGGGCCGATCGTCGCCCTCGAGCCCGTGATCGCGGCGCTCGTCCGCGCCTACGTCGAGGTCGAGGTCATGAGCGCGCTCGCGCTCAAGACCGCGCACGTCGGCATGTACGCACCCCTCTCGTCGCGCGACCTCACGTGCTGCGCGAAGCTCCACGTGCCCGACGCCGCCTTCCGCACGATCGCCGACCTCGGGCTCGTGCTCGGCGCGCGCGGCTACCTCCGCGACCGCCCGTTCGAACGGCTCGTGCGCGACGCGCGCCTCCTCCCGATCTTCGACGGCACGGCTCACATCCAGGAGGGGGAGGTCGTGGCCGCGGCCGCCCGCCCGGCCCCGCCCGGGGCGGCCGTGGCGGCGCGCGACCCGATCGCCTCGATCCGCGCGTACCGCACGGCCTGGCGGCCGGACGCCGACCTCCTGCGGGCCGACAAGCTCGACTGGCCGCTCGGGCGGGCGGTCGAGGTCGCGGCCCTCCACGCGGCCTGCCCCGACCTCGGGCTCGCGCCGCTCGCGGCCGGCCGGCGGGTCCTCGAGCGGCTGCTCGAGCGCGCGCTCGCGGGCGCGCCCGTGACGGCGCTCGACGGCACCGACCGCGGCCGGCTGGCGAGCCTCGCCGCGCGCACGTCGGCCGTCGCCGCGCTCGGCGAGCGCGCGGCCTTCGACCTCGCGGGCGGCGGGGCGGGGGCCGTCCCCGAGGCCCGGCGCGCCGCGCTCCGGCGGGCGGCGGCCGGGGCCGGGCTCGAGGCGCTGGCGCTCGCCGCGGCGCTCGCCCCGGAGGCGGCCGACTCGATCGTCGATCCCGAGGACCGGCGCTCGGTCCTGGCGGGCGCCGCGGACGCCCGCGCGCCCGCCGTCGAGGGGCCGCTCCGGGCGGCCGTGCGGGCCTTCGACGCCGCGCCGGAGCGATAAATTTACGGAACCGTGACGCTCCGGCGCCTTGATTCGATCGGCCCCGAGAGGCTACGCTTGCCCCCTTCGCCGGCGCCAGGATCGCCGGCTCCGCCCGGAGGAGGGATCGCCTTGGCCGGTCACAAGCTCGGAACGTGCGGGATCGCGGCGCTCGTCGCGGCGGGCGTGCTGGTGGTCGGCGGTGCGGGCTGCGGCCAGAAGAGCTCGGGCGGCGGCGGCATGGCGCAGGTGCCGGCCGCGGGTGGCTCGCCGACGGGCGGTACGGGCGGCACCGGCGGCCCGGGCACGACGGGCGGCTCCCAGCCCGGCGGGACCGCGGGCGGGTCGCAGCCCGGGGGCGGGACGACGACCGGGGGCGGGGGCGGCGGCGGAGGCACGACGACCGGCGGCGGCGGGACGACGACCGGGGGCGGGGGCGGCGGCGGAGGCACGACGACCGGCGGCGGCGGGAC